>Ga0256841_1000087_pt1 | contig 98024 bp, 98 predicted proteins | sample 356308metaG_FD_185971 | JGI IMG/M metagenome (GOLD analysis project Ga0256841, IMG submission 185971) | Hydrothermal vent microbial communities from Mid Atlantic Ridge, Atlantic Ocean - 356-308 | ecosystem: Environmental > Aquatic > Marine > Hydrothermal vents | place: Atlantic Ocean: Mid...
GGAGATCGTACATACGGCCAAGCGTACGGGCGCGCGCGTGGCCGGACCGATTCCTCTGCCGACGGAGAAGAGTCGCTACACCGTGCTCCGCTCACCCCATGTGGACAAGAAGTCGCGCGAGCAATTCGAGATCCGGACTCACAAGCGGCTCATCGATATTCTCGATCCCACGCCGAAGACGATCGATGAGCTCATGCGCCTGGATCTGCCGGGGGGCGTGGATGTCGAAATCAAAGCGTTCGGCAGGGAATCCGAATGATCAATGGGGAGGGCCGATGGGGCGGCATCCTGAATCGGTCACCCCTCATTGGTAGGATAGAGCCATGGTCAATGGAATTATCGGCAAGAAAATCGGAATGACGCAGATCTACCAGGAAGATGGAACGGCCGTGCCGGTCACGGTGATCAAGGCTGGCCCCTGCGTCGTCGTGCAGCGCAAGACGGCGAGCAAAGATGGATACGACGCCGTGCAACTCGGATTGGTGGAAGAGAAACCGCCGAAGAAAGTGAATAAGCCGATGCGCGGACACTTCGCCAAAGCGGGCGTCCCGCCGACGCGCATCCTGCGCGAATTCCGTCTCGATGATGAGGCAGAGGCTCCCAACGTCGGGGATCATGTGCTCGTCGATCAGTTCGCGCCGGGCGATCTGGTTCATGTGGTGGGGACGACTAAAGGGCGCGGGTTTGCCGGGTTCATCAAGCGCCATCGCTTCGCTGGCGGAGAAGCGACCCACGGATCGATGTTCCATCGGAGACCAGGGTCGATCGGCGCGTCCAGCTTCCCCTCGCGCGTGTGGCCGGGGCAGCGTATGGCCGGACACATGGGGACGGCGCGCCAGACGATCAAGAACCTGCGGGTGATGCATGTCGATCCGGAGAAACATCTCCTGGTGGTGAAAGGCAGCGTCCCGGGGCCAAATGGGGGATATCTGCTGATCAAGAAGGCGAGGAGATAGGTCATGCCAACAGTGGAAGTGCGAAATCTGGACAACGAGGTCGTCGGGGAACTCGAACTCTCCGACCAGGTGTTTGGCGCCCCGCTCAATCGGAGTCTGATCTATGAGGCCGTTCGGTGGTACATGGCCAAACAGCGCGCCGGTACGGCGTCCACCAAGACGCGCGGCGAGGTGGCCGGGTCGGGGCGCAAGTTGTGGCGGCAGAAAGGGACTGGACGCGCCCGGGTGGGCTCTATCCGAACCCCACTCTGGAGGCACGGCGGAACGGTTCACGGGCCGCGGCCGCGCGACTACTCCTATCATCTGCCCAAGAAGATGCGTCGGGGCGCCTTGCGATCAGTCCTCTCGGAGCGATTGCGGGAGGGAAACCTTCGGGTCATCGAGGCGTTCGAGCTGCCGACGCACAAGACCAAGGCGTTCGCTCAGATCCTGGATCGGTTGGAACTCGATGGCAAGACGCTGATCATCGATTCCCATGAGAACTGGAATCTCGCTCTGGCCTCGCGGAATCTTCCCGGCGTGAAGGTGATCGAGAGTCGGGAGCTCAATATTTACGACGCCTTGTATTATCAGCAATTGGTCTTCTCCAAAGCGGCGATCGAACAGGTCGAGAAACTCTTGGCCACGTGAGAGGGAGGAGGACGTTATGGAGAGCGTATGGGATGTCATTCAAGCACCGGTGGTCACGGAAAAGGCTCTGGAGTTGAAGGATCGACCCGAAGAGGAAGGGCCGCAGGTATTGGTGTTCAGAGTGAACCCTCGGGCCAATAAGCACCAGATCAAGCAGGCGGTGGAGAAGATCTTCAACGTCAAAGTGGAGAAAGTGCGCGTCACCCGACAGCGGGGCAAGCGCGTCTATCGGTGGGGACGGCTCGTCGGCGAACGGAAGGAGTGGAAGAAAGCGTACGTCACGCTCAAACCCGGGGAGCGGATCACCGAGTATGCGGAAGTGATTTGAGATCGGCGAGTCCCGGGGATTCGCCCCGGTCAGTGACGACATTGGGGAGGACATCATGGCGATTAAATCAGTGGCACCGGTCAATCCGTCGCGGCGATTCCAGACATTTTTGGATAAATCGGAGATCACGGCCGATAAACCCTATAAGCCGCTGGTGGTGAGCAAAAAGCGGATCAGCGGGCGGAACAATCATGGCCATATCACCGTCCGACGCCGGGGCGGAGGGCACAAGCGGCGGTTGCGACTGATTGATTTCAAACGCGATAAGATCGGCATCCCGGCCAAGGTGGCGACCATCGAGTATGATCCCAATCGTTCGGCGTTCATCGCCCTGTTGCATTACGCCGATGGTGAGAAGCGGTATATCCTGGCGCCTCATGGACTGAAGGTCGGGCAGACGGTCGTCTCCGGGCCAGAGGCGGATATCCTGGTCGGCAATGCCTTGCCGCTCAGTCATATTCCTCTGGGGACGACCATTCACAACATCGAACTCCGGCCGGGTAAGGGGGGGCAGTTGGTGCGCAGTGCCGGAGCGGCGGCGCAGCTCATCGCCCGAGAGGGCGATTATGCTCAGGTGCGGTTGCCCTCGGGCGAGATTCGAAAGATCCACGTCCGGTGCATGGCCACCATCGGCCAGGTGGGCAATCTCGATCATGAGAATGTCACGCTGGGGAAGGCCGGTCGGGCCCGATACTTGGGCATCCGGCCGCACGTGCGCGGCGTGGCCATGAATCCCATCGATCACCCTCACGGGGGCGGCGAGGGGCGAACCAGCGGTGGACGACATCCGGTGACGCCCTGGGGGCAGCCCACGCGAGGCTTCAAGACGCGGCGCAACAAGAAGACGGATCAGTACATTATCAAACGGAGGAAATGATCGCTGGGACTCTTCGGCCCGGCGGCGTGGCGAGACCGTCTCCGCCACGCCGGTCGAGTGGGCCGGGAATCACGTTGGCGTGACGAGCTATGGCACGATCATTGAAAAAAGGACCGTTCGTTGATGATCATTTGTTGAAGAAGATTCTGGCCTTGAACGAGTCGGGCGAGCGCAAGGTCATCAAGACCTGGTCGCGGCGCTCCACCATCATTCCGCAGATGGTGGGACATACCATCGCCGTGCACAACGGGAGGAAGTTCATCCCGGTGTACATCACCGAGAACATGGTGGGGCATAAGTTGGGCGAGTTTGCGCCCACCCGGACGTTCAAGGGACATCCGGAGAAGAGCGAGAAGGCCGCCAGACGGCGGTGATCAACGACGGGCGAGTGACTACTCTCTGAGGGGCGGAATGAGTTATGGAAGCACGGGCGATAGCCAAGCGCGTTCCCGGGTCGCCGCAGAAAGCGCGACTCGTGATCGATCTCATTCGCGGGAAGCGGGTCAATGAGGCGCGCTCCATCTTGTTGTTCACCAAGAAGCGAGCCGCGCGCAAGATCCTGGAAGTGCTCAACTCGGCCATCGCCAATGCCGAGCAGAAGGCCGAGGAGCAGAACGTATTGGTCGATATCGACGAGTTGTACGTGAAGGAATGTCACGTCAACACCGGGCCAACCAAATATCGCGCGGGCGCCCGGCGATATCGACCGGCCCCGCGCGGCCGCGTCTATGTGGAGCGGCGGCGATGCAGTCACATTACCATCGTGGTGTCAACGGAAAAATCGTGACTCGTGGGTCGCGCATCGTGGTGCGGAGAACCGCGGGCGACCAATCACGAATCGCGAAATGACGAGATTGGAGGATCTGTGGGACAGAAGACACATCCATACGGATTCAGATTGGGATACATTCGGAACTGGCATTCCGTGTGGTTTGCCAAGAAGGATTATGGTGAACTCCTGCTCGAAGACCTGGAGCTGAAAGCCGATCTCAAGCGGCGGTTCACCGGAGCGGGCGTCTCGCATATTGATGTCGAGCGGGCGGCCAATAAGCTCAAGATCATCATCCACACGGCGCGTCCGGGCATCATCATCGGCCGGCGGGGAGCCGAGATCGACCGGTTGAGGAGCGATATCCAGGCTCGCACCGGGCGGGAGGTGTTGATCAACATTCAAGAGGTCGATCGTCCCGAGTTGAATGCTCAACTCCAGGCCGAGAAGGTCGCCCAGCAGCTGGAGAAGCGCGTGGCGTTTCGCCGGGCCATGCGCAAGGCCGTCGAAGACGCCATGCGGTTTGGTGCCAAGGGCATCAAGGTGAGGGTATCGGGACGACTCAATGGCGCGGAAATCGCTCGCTCGGAATGGTACCTGCAAGGGCGCCTGCCGTTGCAAACGCTGCGCGCCGATATCGAATATGGCTTCGCCCAGGCGTTCACCACCTACGGGACGCTGGGGGTCAAGGTGTGGATCTATCGGGGAGACATTCTGGATCCCGATTCGGTCATGGTGAAGCCGCGGTCGGGTCCGCGCCGGTGAGCCGGCTGCGGGCGAGAGGGCGATCGATGAGACGCCTGGAAAACCGCTCATGAGGAGAGAAGCATCATGTTAATGCCGAAGAAAGTGAAACATCGAAAACAGCACCGGGGGCGCATGACAGGGAAGGCCCTTCGCGGCTCGACGCTGGCCTTTGGCGAGTATGGGCTCAAGGCGCTGGAACCGGCCTGGATCACCGATCGGCAGATCGAAGCCGCCCGCGTGGCCATCACCCGGTTCGTCCGTCGGGGAGGGAAGATGTGGATTCGCATCTTCCCGGACAAGCCCGTGACCCGGAAGCCTCAAGAAGTCCGCATGGGGAAGGGAAAGGGATCGCCCGAATTCTGGGTGGCCGTCGTCAAGCCGGGCCGCATTCTCTACGAACTGGAGGGCGTGCCCGAGGAGATGGCCCGCGAGGCCATGCGTCTGGCGGCCGCCAAGTTGCCCATCCGAACGAAGTTCGTCACCCGGCGGGACATGGTAGGAGGGATATGACGATGAAGCCGGAAGAATTGCGCGAGTTGAGCGATGACGAACTGAAGGAGAGAATCAACAGCCTGAAAGAGACCATCTTTCGGCTCCGATTCAAACTGAGTCTGGGCGAGATGAGCGCGCTGAAGAACTATCGAGAGGCCAAAAAGGATTTGGCCCGCGTGAAGACCATTTTGCGCGAGCGACAATTGAAGATCAGGTGAAGCACCAGCACCGTCGGCGATCGGTCGCCGGGCAGGGCTCCTGACGTGAAGAGACACCCGGAGGAGGGGGCCCGAGGAGCGGGACCGATGGTCGAGGGTTGAACATTCGTGGAAAGAGCCTTATGAGCGAAACACAAGGAGCGATACAATCCCCAGCCGCTCGCCCGCGAGGGCGGCGCCGCGAGATGGTCGGCGTGGTGACCAGCGCCAAGATGATCAAGACGGTCGTCGTCACCGTGGATCGCCTGGTTCGCCATCCCAAGTACAGGCGCGTCGTGCGGCGACGATCCAAGTTCATGGCCCATGACGAGTTGGGCTGTCGCGCAGGCGACAAGGTGCGCATCATGGAGACGCGGCCACTCTCGGCTCGCAAGCGATGGCGAGTGGTGGAGATCATCCAACCGGCCACGCGACCTGTTAATGAGCGGCCGGTGGAAGCCGAAGTCATCGAGCCTGAGCAGATCTGATGACGTGGAGTGATGAAGGCTCGTTGCCGGGCCTTCGGGGAGGAACGCTATGATTCAGATGCGAACGATCCTCGATGTGGCAGATAATTCCGGGGCCAAGAAGATCGCCTGTATCTCTACGGTCGGCGGCGGCACGGGACCGGTGGCCTCTCTGGGTGACGTGATCACGGCCTCGGTGAAGGAGGCCACGCCCGATGGAACGGTCAAGAAAGGCCAAGTCGTGCGCGCCGTGGTCGTGCGCACCCGAAAAGAGGTTCGCCGTAAGGATGGGAGCTACATTCGCTTTGATGATAACGCCGCCGTATTGATCAAACCAGACGGCGAACCGATGGGGACGCGCGTGTTCGGACCGGTGGCGCGCGAGTTGCGCGAGAAGAAGTTCATGAAAATTATTTCCCTGGCTCCGGAGGTGATTTGAGACATGGCGGGCATTCATGTGAAGAAGAACGATACGGTGATCGTGCTCACGGCCAGTCCCATGGAGCGCGATGCCTCGGGACGACTGGTGCGCAAGCGCGGGCGCGTCATCGAAGTGCGCCCCCGGGAGGGCAAGGTCCTCATCGAAGGCTTCAAGGTGGTCAAGCGACATCTGCGCCCGGATCCCCGACGCGGCATCAGTGGAGGCATCATGGAGCGCGAATCCTACATCGATATCTCCAATGTCATGGTGGTCTGTCCCGCCTGCAATCGGCCCACGCGCATCAAGTGGGATGTGGCGGGCGGCCGCAAAACCCGCCTGTGCAAGAAATGCGGGGGGAACATCGATCAAGTCTGAAGGTGACGTTATGGCGACGGCGAAACCGAAGTACGTGCCACGGCTGAAACAACGGTATCGGGAGGTGGTGGTGCCCGCTCTGATGAAGGAATTCGGCATCACCAATCCCATGGCGGTGCCCAAGCTGGAGAAGATCGTGATCAACATGGGATTGGGAGAGGCGACGCAGAATCCCAAAGTGTTAGATGTCGCGGTGGAGGAGCTGGCGGCCATCACCGGCCAGCGGCCGGTCATCACCCGGGCGCGCAAGTCGATCGCGGCGTTCAAATTGCGCAAAGGGATGCCCATTGGGGCTATGGTCACGTTGCGCGGCGATCGGATGTATGAGTTTCTGGATCGATTGATCAATATTGCTCTGCCTCGAGTGCGCGACTTTCGCGGCGTGTCGCCCAAATCGTTCGATGGCCGAGGGAATTACACGCTGGGATTGAGGGATCAACTGGTATTCCCCGAAGTCGATTTCAACAAAGTGGATAAGATCCGAGGTATGAACATCTGCATCGTCACCACGGCCGAGACGGATGAAGAGGCCCGAGCCTTGTTGGCTCATCTGGGCATGCCGTTTCGGCAGGGGTAGGCGAGCAGCGAGGAAGGGGAGCGTATGGCCAGAAAAAGCTTTTTCGCCAAAATGCGGAAGAAACCGAAGTTCAAGGTCCGATACCGAAACCGATGCCGGCGGTGCGGTCGCCCGCGAGGGTATTATCGGAAGTTCATGTTATGTCGACTCTGCTTCCGAGAGCTCGCCCTGGCGGGGCATATTCCCGGTGTGACCAAAGCGAGTTGGTGAATCGTGGATCAGAGCCGGTGAAGCGAACCACGAGCGAGGATGACTATGACGGATCCAATTGCTGATATGCTCACGCGGATACGCAATGCCTTGGCGGCCCGGCATCAGCGGGTGGATATTCCCGCCTCCAAGATCAAGACGGAGATCGCCCGCGTGCTCAAGGAGGAAGGGTACATCAACACCTTCAAGGTCATCGGAGAGGGGCCGCACAAGACGTTGCGCATCTATTTGAAATACGGCCCGGAGGGTGAGGATGTGATCACTCACTTGGAGCGCGTCTCCAAGCCGGGACGCCGGGTCTATGTGGGAGCCGAGGAAATCCCCTACGTCCTGCAAGGACTGGGAATCTGCATCTTGACGACATCTCAGGGCATCATGACGGGCCACGAGGCGCGCCGCCGACACATCGGCGGAGAGGTGCTCTGTTACATCTACTGAGGGCGTGCCGAGGCTGGGATCGCCTCCGCCCCCTCGGGTCTGTAAGGTGAGGGAAGAGGATGTCACGAATTGGCAGGAAACCGATTCAATTACCACCGGGCGTGGAGGTCACCATCGGTCCCGACCACTTGGAAGTGAAGGGACCCAAGGGGACTCTCCGGACGCCGATTCCACCGGGCATTCGCTTTCGCGTCGAGGACGGATGGTTGAAGGCGGAACGGGAGAGCGATGATCTGGCCGCCTTTCATGGATTGGCCCGCGCGCTGGCCGCTAACGCCGTTCGGGGCGTCTCGGAAGGCTTTTCCCGGGAATTGGACATCGTCGGCGTCGGCTACCAGGCCACCGTGCAGGGTCGCGTCGTGGTGTTCAATCTCGGCTACTCGCACCCGATCGAATTTCCCATTCCCGAGGGGATCGAGATCAAGGTGGAGCGGAAGTCCAAGCCGATCCAACAGTATCAGATGTCCGTCATCGTCTCGGGCATCGACAAGCAATTGGTTGGCCAGGTGGCGGCCAATATCCGGAGGTTGCGGCAACCGGATCCCTACAAAGGGAAGGGCATCCGATACGCCGACGAGGTGTTGCGATTGAAACCGGGCAAGGCGGGAGCCAAAGTCGGATGACCGCCGCTGGGGCGAAGGGAGTGTGAGGTATGGCCAGGAAATCACGACGAGAGATACGCGATGCCGTACATCGTCGCATTCGGAAGAAAATCAGAGGGACGGCCGAGCGGCCGCGACTCTGCGTCTATCGAAGCCTGAAGCACATCTACGCCCAGGTCATCGATGATGAGCGCGGGCACACGTTGGCCTCGGCCTCGACGTTGGATAAGAGCATCGGCGCCGGGTATGGCGGCAACGTGGCCGCCGCCCGCGAGGTGGGCAAACTGATCGCCGCCCGCGCCCTGGACCAGGGCATCAAACGCGTCGTCTTCGACCGAGGCGGCTACCGCTATCATGGGCGCGTGAAAGCGTTGGCCGAAGCGGCCCGGGAATCGGGATTGGAGTTCTGACACTATGATCAACCAGCGGGAACGCATCTCACCGGAAGGATTGGATCTCAAGGAGTTCGTCGTCTCCATCAACCGGGTGACCAAAGTAGTCAAAGGGGGGAAGAATCTGTCATTCAGCGCCCTGGTTGTGGTGGGCGATGGGCATGGGATCGTCGGATACGGTCTGGGGAAGGCCCGCGAGGTTCCCATGGCCATCCGAAAGGGACTGGAGGCGGCCAAGAAAAACCTCATTCGCGTGCCGCTCAGGGGGACCACGTTGCCTCATCCGATCATCGGCCACTTCGGGGCCGGAAAGGTCCTCCTCAAGCCGGCGTCCGAGGGAACGGGCATCATCGCCGGTGGCGCAGTGCGCGCCGTGTTGCAGGCGGCCGGCGTCCAGAACGTGCTCACCAAGAGTATTGGATCGAACAATCCGCATAACATGGTCAAGGCTGTGTTCGATGGATTGATGAGAATGCGCAGCGCCGAAGAGGTGGCGCGACTGCGCGGCAAATCGGTGGAGGACTTGCGCGGATAGCATTCCCGCCGACTCGCCGCCCGCGGATGTTGACGAGTCGATGAGAGGTCGCTATGGGCAAGAAGCGGACAACGCGGCATAAGGGGACCATCAAGCTTCAGTACTATCGCAGCACCATCAATCGGCCGGCGGCCCATAAGCGCATTGTGCGAAGTCTGGGGTTCACCAAGCTCAATCAGATTATCGAGCGACCGGATACGCCGGCCATTCGAGGCATGGTGGCCAAGGTGCCGCATCTGGTGAGGATTCTTCAAGAGCATTGACCGCCAGATGGGATCGGGAGTGGCGCGACGGCCATGAGGATCGGCGTTCGCTCCCGGCCCCGATGGGGGGAGGTCATATGGTGATTGGATTGCATAATCTCAAACCGGCCAAAGGCGCGGTGAAGAAGAAGCGGCGGTTGGGTATCGGTCCCGGTTCGGGCCGCGGAAAGACGGCCGGGCGCGGGCACAAGGGACAGAAGTCGCGCTCGGGTTATTCGATGAAAATCGGATTCGAAGGCGGCCAGATGCCCTTGCAACGTCGCCTGCCGAAGCGAGGATTCACCAATCCGACCAAGAAGCAGTGGGTCGAGGTCAATCTGGACGTGCTGGAACGACGGTTCGAGAAGGGCGAGACGGTGACGCCGGATATTCTATTGGAGCGCCGTATCATTCGGAAGATCGGCGATGGCGTGGTCATCCTGGGGCGCGGAGAGTTGACCAAGCCGTTGACCGTGGTGGCGCATCGGTTCAGCGCCTCGGCCAAAGAGAAGATCGAAGCTGCCGGCGGCACCGTCCAAAGCGTGAGTCCCTGAGGGCGCGTGCCGCAGGCGGTGAGCTGGGCCGTCGTGAGGGTCTTGAATTATGCTGGAGAAACTGACCCAAACATTTCGTAACCTGCTCATCATTCCCGATCTGCGCCAGCGGATCTTCTACACGTTGGGTCTGCTGGTCGTCTATCGGGTGGGGAGCGTCATTCAAACGCCGGGGATCAACGGGGCCGTGCTGGAGCGGCTGTGGCAGGATGTCGCCTCCAGCCTGTTGGGCGTACTGGATCTATTCACCGGGGGGAACCTGCAGGTCATCTCCATCTTCACCTTGGGGGTGATGCCCTATATCACGGCCTCGATCATCCTGCAGTTGATGACGGTTGTCTCTGAGCGCATCAAGGCGTTGCAGGAGGAAGGCGAGCTCGGACGGCGCAAGATCACCCAGTACACGCGGTACCTGACGGTCCTCCTCTGCTTCATGCAGTCGATCGGCATCTCCTACTGGCTCACGCAACAGCCGGGATTGGTCGAAATCGATCCGGGACTGTTCATCATGCTGGCCGCGGTCACCTGGACGACGGGATGTATTTTCATCATGTGGCTCGGCGAGCAGATCACTGAGCGCGGAGTGGGCAACGGCATCAGCTTGATCATCATGGCGGGCATTGTCATTGGCCTCCCCCGAGCCGTTCAGCAGATCTGGGATCGCGTCAGCCGCGCCGAGCCGGTCACCATTCTGGGCATCCTGCTCATGTTGGCGGCCTTCGTCTTCATCATCGCCGCCATCGTTTTCATCGAGCGCGGGCAGCGAAAAATTCCCATCAGTTACGGTCGCCGACTGGCGGGACAACGCCTGGGAGGGCAGATGACCCACCTTCCGCTACGGGTGAATATGGGGGGCGTCATTCCGGTGATCTTCGCCGTCTCGGTGCTCTCGTTTCCGCCGACGGTGGCGCAGTTCCTGCCCGCCGGGTGGAAGCTGACGGCATGGCTTCAACAGCACGTGCAGAATTTCAATCGTGGTGGGCATCCGCTCTACGATTTGGTCTTCGTGCTGAGCATCATCTTCTTCACGTTCTTCTACGTGTCCATCATTTTCAACACTGAAGAGGTGGCCGAGCGGCTGCGCAAGAACGGTGGATTCATCCCGGGGATCCGTCCTGGCCGACGCACGGCCGAATATCTGAACGAAGTATTGACGCGATTGACGACGGTGGGGGCGATCTACCTGGCGATCATCTGTCTCATTCCTCAGATCATTCTGACGGGATTCAAGGTTCAGGAGATTCCCTGGATTGGTCCCCCGCTCTCGGATATCCTGGCCAATACGCCGGGGCTGAGCTGGATTCAGGATGGTTTGGGATTCTCGTTCTACTTTGGAGGCACCTCGCTGCTCATCGTCGTCGGTGTGACCATGGATACGATGAGCCAGATCGAGTCGCACCTCATCATGCGGCATTATGATGGCGTGCTCGGGCCGCGCGGGAGGCGGTTGAGGGGGCGACGCTATTGATTCGCAAAGTGAGGGGATCGTGGCCAAGGTCATTGTGTTAATGGGAGCACCGGGCGCAGGCAAAGGGACGCAAGCCCAATTGATTTCGCGACGATTCGGTTGGCCGCAGATCTCGACCGGGGACATCCTGCGCGAGATGGCCGAACAGGACACCCCATTGGGGCGACACATCAAGGGCGTCTTGGCCAGCGGGCGATTGGTCAGCGATGAGATCTTGGCCGATATCATTCAGGAACGCACGCAGCGCGATGATTGTCGAGGCGGATACATCCTGGATGGATTTCCCCGCACGATTCACCAGGCCGAGTTGCTCGATCGATTGGTCCGCGAACGCGGGCATGAGCTGGTGGTGATCAATATCGCCGTGGCGCGTCAGGCGCTGGTGGCTCGACTGGCCGCTCGTCGTATTTGTCCCCGCTGTGGGGCCGTGTATAATATGCATTCGCGGCCCCCTCGCGAGGATGAGCTATGCGATCGGTGCGGGACGCCACTGCGCAGGCGCGCTGATGATCATCCCGACGCGATCCAGAAACGGTTAGAGGTTTACCAGAAGGAGACGGCGCCGGTCATCGAGTACTATCGCCAGCAGAAGAAAGTCGCCGAGATCGATGGTGGTCGCTCGATGGACGAGGTGTTTGAGGATCTCGTTCGGGTGATCGAGGAGAAGAATGGGAGATGATTCGATTACGAACCAAAGCCGAGATCGAGAAGATTCGGCGCGCGGGCCGTATCGTGGCTGAGGTACTTCAGGACCTGCAGCGCCTGATCGTTCCCGGGATCACCACGCGGGAGTTGGATCGGTACGCCGAGGCCAAGATTCGCTCCTATGGGGCGATCCCCACGTTCAAGGGATATCGGGGATTCCCCGCTTCCATCTGTACCTCGATCAACGAAGAGGTCGTTCATGGCATTCCCTCGGAGCGGAAGCTTCGGGAGGGAGATATCATCAGCATTGATTGTGGAGCGACGTTGGATGGGTATGTCGGCGATGCCGCCATCACCGTCATCGTCGGAGATGCGCCGGAAGAGATCAAGCGGCTGGTCGCCGATACCCAGGAAGCTCTCTATCGGGCCATCGAACAGGCGCGCGTGGGGAATCGCTTGTATGACATCTCCTATGCCGTTCAGGAATACGCCGAAGCGCGCGGATACGGTGTCGTGCGCGATTACTGTGGGCATGGTGTGGGAACCGAGATGCACGAGGATCCTCAGGTTCCCAATTACGGGAAACCGGGGACGGGACCCAAGCTGCGTCCGGGATTGGTCCTGGCCATCGAGCCGATGTTGAATCTGGGCACCTATAAAGTCGAGGTCGCCCGTGATGGATGGACGGTGCTGACGGCCGATCGCAAACCGGCCGCTCACTGCGAGCGAACCATCGCGGTGACCGAAGAGGGCCCAATAATCTTGACGGCGATGAACGGCGATGCCGAGCGCTTTACAACCTAAGCAATTGATGCTATATTCAGTTACTTGTACTCGCAGGAGATCAACCGCCGAGTAGAGAGTCATGAAAGTCAGAGCATCGGTGAAGAAAATTTGCGACAAGTGCAAGATCATACACCGCCATGGGGTGGTGCGGGTCATCTGCGTCAATCCCAAGCACAAACAGCGACAGGGATGAAGCACGAGCGGTTCAGGTTAACATGTTTCACGTTGAAGGTGGGAGAACCGGACGGTGAACGCTCGACCTTCGACGGGGAACCTTTGAGGGAGTCTTATGGCACGAATAGCAGGCGTTGATATTCCTTCTCATAAGCGGGTACTCATCGGGTTGACCTATATCTTCGGTATTGGTCGATCGCGATCGGCCGCTATCCTCAGCGAGGCGGGCGTGGATCCGGACAAGAAGGTGCGTGATCTGACCGATGAAGAGTTGACCCGGATTCGCCAGATCATCGATCGGCAGGGCAATATCGAGGGGGATTTGCGCAAGAAGATTCAGATGGATATTCGCCGGTTGATCGAGATCGGGTGTTATCGGGGGCTGCGGCATCGGCGGGGATTGCCGGTCCATGGACAGCGAACCCATACGAACGCCCGAACCCGTAAAGGACCGCGGCGCGCGACCGTGCCGAAGAAGAAGCGAGCGGGGAAGAAGTGAGGTGACTTATGGCGCGAGGACGACGGCGAGGCGGGAAGAGACGAGAGAAAAAGAACGTGCCCCAGGGCATCGTTCATATCAAGTCGACGTTCAACAATACCATCGTCACCGTGACCGATATGGAAGGCAACGTATTGACCTGGGCGAGCGGAGGCACGCTGGGATTCAAAGGGTCCCGGAAGGGGACGCCCTTCGCCGCTCAGCAGGCCGCATTGCGAGCGGCCACTGTGGCTCGCGAGCAGTTCGGGATGCGGAGTTGCGAGGTCTGGGTGAAAGGACCGGGCTCCGGACGCGATTCGGCCATTCGCGCCGTCCATACGGCGGGATTGGATATCAAGGTGATTCGCGATGTGACGCCCATCCCTCACAATGGGTGTCGCCCCCCCAAGCGACGGCGCGTTTAGGCCTGGGAGTCGGTCAGTCGGTGCATGGAGTCATCGATGACTCACATGACATCATGGACGTGAGGACATAGAGAACTTATGGCCGTATATCGTGGACCAAAATGTCGATTATGTCGGCGGGAAGGCATGAAGCTGTTCCTCAAGGGGGAGCGGTGCTATAAGCCCTCCTGCGCCATTGAGAAGCGGGGGACGTTTCCTCCCGGCCACCATGGACGCATTGGCCGTCGGGCGCGGTTGAGCGACTACGGCATGCAGCTCAGAGAGAAGCAGAAAGTGCGGCGCATGTACGGTGTGTTGGAACGGCAATTCCGTCGCTACTTTGAGCGCGCGGCGCGCCAGAAGGGGGTCACTGGCGAGAATCTTCTCATTCTGTTGGAGCGCCGCTTGGATAATGTCGTCTATCGACTGGGATTCGCTTTCTCGCGGGCTCAAGCGCGTCAGTTGGTGCAGCACGGGCACATCCTGGTCAAACGCGGGGACGTTGAGCGGAAGGTGGATATCCCGTCGTTCCAGGTGCAGGTGGGCGACGAAATCAGCGTGGCTCCCAAGTGGCGGAATAATGTCTTCGTCCAGGAGGCGTTCCAAACGGCGAGCGGACGCGGACGTCCGCCCTGGTTGGAGATCATCGACGCCGAGAATTTGCGCGGGCGCGTGGTGGCCCTGCCCACCCGCGAAGCCTTAACGCAAGTGGAAATCAATGAACAGCTCATCGTCGAGCTCTATTCTAAGTAAAGGTGGGGGACGAATCAGCATGCAATACTGGGTCGGTTTTCAGAGACCAAAGCGTTTAGCCTGTGACCTGGAGACCCTGACCGAACGGTATGGGAAGTTTTATGCGCAACCGTTCGAGCGGGGATTTGGGACCACAATTGGCAATAGCCTCCGACGGGCGTTGCTGTCGGGGATAGAAGGGCCGGCGATTACCGCCGTGCGCATCGAAGGTGTGCTCCACGAATTCTCGCCGATCCCAGGTGTCGTCGAGGATGCCGCTGATGTCATCCTCAATCTGAAGCGCATTCCATTCCGCATGCACGGGCCCGGGCCGAAGACCATTCGCGTGATGAAAAACGAACCCGGCGAACTCTATTCTCGCGATATCGAAGTGGATAGTGAAGTCGAGGTGCTCGATCCCGATATTTACATCGCTACGGTCGCCGAGGGGGGGTCGCTCAATATCGAGATGCGGCTCAAATGGGGGCGAGGATACGTGCCCGCCGAGCGGAACTTCGATGACGATCTCCCCGTCGGGTATATCCCCATCGATTCGGTCCATTCGCCAATACGAAAAGTCAACTGCACGGTTGAAGCCGCTCGCCTGGGACAGGCGACCGACTACGACAAGTTGACCATCGAAGTGTGGACCAACGGATCCATCCATCCGGCCGATGCCATCGGCATGGCGGCCAAGATGGTGAAGGATCACATGTCCATTTTCATCAACTTCGAGGAGGAAGAGCCCGAGGAACCCCTTCCCGAACCGGTCGAGGAGAAGCCGGTCATCCCACCCGAGATTTTGAATCGACCCATCAGCGAACTCGAACTCTCCGTGCGGGCATTCAATTGCCTCAAGAATGCCAAGATCGAGACCATTCGCGATCTGGTCCAGAAGACGGAAGAGGAAGTGCTGAAGATGAAGAACTTCGGCCGCAAGTCGCTCAACGAAGTCAAACAGGTGCTGGCCGAAATGGGACTGCATCTGGGAATGAAGCTCGAGGAGGAAGCGGAGACCTCCCAGGAGCAGGAAGCGACGGCCACTGAAGAGCAGACGACCGAAGAGCAGAAAACCGAGGAGTGAGCGCATCGGGGCGAGGAGGGATCTACGATGAGACATCGTGTCGCACATCGAAAATTGGGGCGGACGACGGAACATCGAATGGCCATGCTCCGCAATCTGTGTACGTCGCTCATCGTCGAGGAGCGCGTGGTCACCACGGTGGCCAAGGCCAAGGAGCTGCGGTCATTCGCCGAGCGGGCCATTACCTTGGCCAAACGAGGCCTGACGGCCGACTCGCCGGAGCGGGCGCTCAGCTATCGCCGGCGGGCGGCCAAATTCTTCATTGGCGGCCACGCCGAGATTCGACTGCGCTATATCTCCGATAAGAAGCGACAAAAGCGCATTATCGAGCGGACCGGGGGCGTTCGGGCTCTGAAGAAGTTGTTTGACGAAATCGGTCCCCGGTATCTCGAGCGTCCGGGCGGCTACACGCGGGTCATCAAGCTCGGTTGGCGCCGCGGCGACGGCGCCGATATGGCTCTGGTCGAGTTGGTCGAGCCGGAAGTGAAGAAAAAAGAGAAGCCTCGGGAATCATCCAAAGAAACGTAGCGGAAGCGGCGTGCTCCATCAGCCCCAACCCCGTCTTCAGTTTGCGGATTGGGGCTTTTTTGTTTATGGCTCATTGATGGCACCGTGATGTCGGTCGATGACGTCGCTCAGTCTCCGGCAAGCGCGCCCATCGCTTCTCCACATCCAACAGCGGCTGACACCGAGCGTAGGAGACATTCATGCGATTCGACGAACGGCAGCAAAAGATCCGCCGGTACCTCGATGACCACAACCTGGACGGATTGTTGGTGACCCACCTGCCGAATATTCGTTATCTCACGGGCTTCACCGGGAGCACAGCCACGGTCTTGGTGACCGAATCGGAGACGTTCTTCATCACCGATGCCCGCTATGTCGTTCAGGCCGAACGCGAGGTTCGAGGGCGGGTGGTGAAGGTCGAGAATACGTATCCCGAGACGGTGGGCGAGGTCATCACTCGGGTTCGGCTTCGGCGGGTGGGCTTTGAATCAGCGCACATGACGCATAAGCAACTGCGCGCGCTCTTTGATCGCGTCCCGGAGCCCATCATGTTCGTGCCCACCGAAGGAGCCGTCGAGTCGCTGCGCATGGTGAAAGATCCTGAGGAGATCCAGGCCATCCGCCGCGCCGTGGAGATGACTTCCGAAGTGTTCGAGCAGTTCGTCGAGGAGATCAGGCCCGGCGTGCGCGAACGCGACCTGGCCGTCGAACTGGAGTATCGGTTGCGCCGCCGCGGCGCCGACAAGCTCAGTTTCGATATCATCATCGCCTCCGGAGAACGCTCGGCGCTTCCTCATGGCATCGCCTCGGAGAAGCGCATCGATCGCGGCTTCGTCGTCTGCGATGTGGGCATCGTCCTGGACGGATATTGCAGCGATATGAGTCGCACCGTTCACGTCGGAAATCCCGATAGCCGAGCGCGGGAGATTTATGATATAGTACTGTCGGCGCAACTGAATTGCGAGCAGCGTCTTCGTGGCGGGATGAAAAGTCAAGAGATCGATGCTCTGACGCGGGAGGTGATCGCCGGACGAGGCTATGGTGAGTATTATGCTCATGGAACCGGACACGGCATCGGCCTGGAGGTGCACGAAGCGCCTCGGGTCAGTAAGACGGCTGATGGCCAGGTACCCGCCGGAGCGGTCATCACGGTGGAGCCGGGGATTTATCTCCCTGGTTGGGGCGGCGTGCGCATCGAGGATGTGGTCGTCGTCACCGAGACCGGCGGTGAGGTATTGACGCCCACGCCCAAAGAATTGATGATTCTGTAGGCGCGCCATCATGGACCTGAAAGAGATCAAACAACTCATTCGACTGGTTGACGAGAAGAAGTTCGCCGAGTTCGAGTTGGAGCAAGGCGACTTCCGACTCCGCATCAAGCGCAACGAGGCGCCCATCATTCAGCGTGCCGGTGAGCCGTTGACAGTTGAGCCGGAACCCCTACCGACGTCAGATAATGATGCCGAACATTCCTCCTCGACGGCGGTGGCCTCGGCAGCGGCGCCGACGGTAGACGAAGACGTCGTCGAGACTGACCTCCATGTGGTGACGTCACCCATCGTGGGAACCTTCTATCGCGCTCCCAGCCCGACGGCGGATCCGTTCGTCCAGGAAGGCGACTGGGTGGAACCAGGGACGATTTTGTGCATCGTCGAGGCGATGAAAATCATGAACGAAATTCCCTCCGATGTCGCCGGTCAAGTGGTGGAGATTCATGTCGAGAACGCACAACCTGTGGAATACGGTCAGCCCCTGTTCAGCATCAGGGTCGGGCGTCCGTAGTCCGTCGTCCCGAGTCGGCGAGCGTGCGACCATGGATGGCGGACCTCGATAAGGCATGATGTTCAAACGTGTCCTCATCGCCAATCGTGGAGAGATCGCCTGTCGCATTATCTGGGCGTGCCAGGAGTTGGGCATCGAGACGGTCACCGTTTTCTCTGAGGCGGATCGGGACGCATTACACGTGCAATTGGCGGATCAGGCCATTTGTATTGGTCCACCACCCGCTTCACAGAGTTACCTCAACGTTCCTGCCGTCATCAGCGCCGCAGAAATCAGCGACGTTGATGCCATCCATCCGGGATATGGATTCTTAGCCGAGAACGCTCATTTCGCCGAAATCTGCGAGGCCTGTAACATCAAATTCATCGGCCCTTCGCCGGAGGTCATCCGCCTCATGGGCGATAAGGCGCGGGCGCGCGCCGTCATGAAGGCGGCCGGCGTTCCCGTTCTTCCCGGGAGCGACGGAATAGTGGAGACCGACGAAGAGGCGCGTGCCGTGGTGCGGCGAATCGGCCTCCCGGTGATGATCAAGGCGACCGCTGGGGGGGGAGGCCGAGGGATGCGCATCGTGCATACCGAGGCGGAATTGCCCGGTGCGCTGGAGGCCGCTCGCTCGGAGGCTCAAGCCGCGTTTGGCGAAGGGGGCGTCTATATCGAGAAGTACATTGAAGAACCTCGGCATATCGAAGTGCAAATCCTCGCCGATGAGCGAGGTCATGTCGTTCACCTGGGCGAGCGCGAATGTTCCATTCAACGACGTCATCAGAAATTGCTGGAGGAATCGCCCTCCGTAGTGGTCACGCCGGAGATGCGAGATGAACTCGGCGCGATCGCCGTGCGCGCCGCTCGTCAGATCGGGTACACCAATGCCGGGACGATGGAATTCCTGTTCGATGGCGAGCAATTTTATTTCATGGAGATGAATACGCGCATTCAAGTCGAACATCCGGTGACCGAGATGGTGGTCAATGCCGATCTGGTGCGGGCGCAGATTCTCATCGCTGCCGGCGAGCCCATCGAATTCGATCAACCGGACGTCGTTCTCGCCGGACATGCCATCGAGTGCCGCATCAACGCCGAAGATCCGGAGACGTTCGCGCCTTCTCCAGGCACGATCACCGCTCTGACCATTCCCGGCGGGCCGGGCGTCCGCGTGGATACGGCGCTCTATCCCGGCTACACGATCCCCCCTTATTACGACTCTCTGGTGGCCAAGGTCATCGTTCATGCTCGCCGTCGCGATATCGCCATCGCCCGGATGCGGCGCGTGTTGGAGGGATTCGCCATCCAGGGCATCAAGACGACCATCCCCCTTCATCTGGGCATTCTCCAACACCCGGACTTCGTCGCCGGTCGGCTCTCCACCCATTTCATGGAACACTACGCTCATCGGCGTTCAGATGTCGAACCTGCGGCCTCACAGCCTTCATCGGTCCGGAGCGTGAGCTCGGAGGCTTGAACCTCGGAGGTCTCGCATGGCCAGCGAAATTTATCTGGATACGGAGACGTTGAAGCTCTCTCACGAAGTCCCTGGAGGATGGAGCAACATTCGCGAGTTCGGGCTCTCGGTGGGCATCACCTGGGACGAGCAACATGGTTTCCGAGTGTGGTATGAACCGGATGCGCCCCAATTGATCGAGGAACTCGCTCGATTCGATCGCATCATCACATTCAACGGCGAGCGATTCGATTTCCAGGTTCTCTCCAAGTACGGCGATGTAGGGAAGCTGCACACCCGATCTTTCGATCTGTTGACTGATTTGAAGAAGAGACTCGGGCGTCGCGTGAAATTCGAAACGCTGGTGCGCGCCACACTGGGCCGGGGGAAGACAGGCGTCGGTCATCTGGCCGTAGCGTGGTGGCGCGCCGGAGAGAAGGATCGCGTGGTGGCCTACTGTCGTGAAGATGTGCAATTGATGGTCGATGTCGTTCGCTTTGCGCGCCAGCATGGCTATGTGATGATCGCCCCCGGACGAAGAATCCCCGTCACTTGGTGAGCGACTGATCAGCGACTCCGGATGTCCATAGTGTAGTGAGAGCGGCGCGTGATATGAGCAGGGCGTCATCCGGGTGATCGGGTGGGGAGCCACCGTTTCCGCATTCATCGGCGTCTCCTTCATCCTGGCGCTTGCTGCCTTCACCGGCTGGACATACACTTTAGGGGCACCGGCATGGAAGGATCGCCGCGTGCATTTCATCATGAGGAGGGAGCACTTATGACAGAATATCGCATCGAAGTTGACTCGTTGGGCGAGGTGCGCGTGCCCGCTCATGTTTACTATGGCGCACAGACACAACGCGCCGTCGAGAATTTTCCCATCAGCGGCCTGCGATTGCCTCGACCGTTCATCCGGGCGATGGGACTCATCAAACGGGCCGCCGCCGAAGTGAATATGGAACTCGGTCTGCTCAATGAGACGCTCGGTCGAGCCATCGTCCAGGCGGCCGAGGAAGTCGCCGATGGCCGGTACGATGATCAGTTCGTCGTCGATGTTTTCCAAACCGGCTCGGGGACATCCACCAACATGAATGCCAACGAAATCATCAGCAATCGCGCTATCGAAATTCTCGGTGGCGAGATCGGTTCCAAAAAACCGGTTCATCCCAACGATCACGTCAACAAGGGACAATCGAGTAATGATGTGATCCCGACGGCCATTCACGTCTCGGCGCTGGAGACGATTCAAAAGGATCTCTTGCCCGCGCTCGCCCATCTTCATGACGCGCTGGCCGCCAAGGCCCAGGAATTCGACGACGTCGTCAAGATCGGACGAACCCATCTGCAAGATGCCGTCCCCGTTCGCCTGGGCCAGGAGTTCGGCGGATACGCCTCCATGGTGGCCCACGGAATTCGCCGAGTCGAGAATGTGCGCGAGCATTTGAGCGAGCTGGCCATCGGAGGAACGGCGGTGGGAACGGGGTTGAACGCCCCGCCCCAATTCGCTCCCCGCGTCGTCGCGCGATTGTCCGAGCTCACCGGGCTCACCTTCAAGGAAGCGCCCCATCGATTCGAGGCGCTCGGCGCCCGCGATGCCGTGGTCGAAACGAGCGGCGCGCTCAAGACGGTCGCTTGCAGCCTGATGAAAATCGCCAATGATCTCCGTCTGCTGAGCTCCGGGCCGCGTTCGGGCATCGGCGAGATCACGTTGCCTTCGCTCCAACCGGGAAGCTCCATCATGCCGGGAAAAGTCAATCCGGTGATCCCCGAAGCTATTCGCATGATCGGGGCGCAAGTCATCGGCAACGATGTCACTATCGCCGTTTGCGGTCAAGGTGGAGATCTGGAGTTGAACGTGATGATGCCGGTGATGGTCTATGACCTGCTCCAGTCGATCCAGCTTCTGGCCAACGGATCGCGCGTCCTGGCCGATAAGTGCGTCAGCGGCATACGCGCCAATCGCGAGCGCTGTCAGAGCTTGATCGAAGGGAGTCTGGCCATGTGTACGGCGCTGGCCCCCAAGATCGGATATGATGCGGCGGCCAAGATCGCCAAAGAAGCCTACGAGACCGGTCGGACGGTGCGCGAGATCGCTCGCGAGCGGCGAGTCTTGCCCGAGGATGAGCTGGACCGCGTGCTCGATCCGCGCCGGATGACCGAACCGGGAATCCCGGACTGAAATCCTCATAGAGAGGGAACACGACGTCGGAGCGAGGTGAGCCCTGAAGGATGCCGCCACAGAGATGAACGCTAGATCCCGGTCGGGCGCTGGGAGCGTGGAAAAACCCCGCCGTTTCGGCGCCCGACCGTCCCATCCATCGAGAACGATGGATGAATCGTGAGGAGGACAACGCACGATGAATCCACTACTGAAAATATGCCTCATGGGAGGAATTCTCTTCATCGGAGGTCCATTATTGATGAGCTGCACCGGTCAACGAACGCGGGAAACCGCCGTTTCTACCGATCTCGAAGCCAAGATCGCGCGGTTCGCTCCCACGGAGATCACCGCCGATATTGCGCATCTCTCCTCGGGCGACCGTCGCGCACTGAAAAAACTCATCGAGGCGGGCCAGTTGATGGATGACATCTTCCTGCGTCAGGTGTGGAGCGGAAATGTCGCTTTGCTCGACAGATTGAAGGCCGATACCAGTCCCGAAGGAGCGTTGAAGCGACGGTATTTCTGGATCAACTTTGGCCCCTGGTCGCGGCTGGATGATGACCAACCATTCATCGACGGCGTCCCCCCCAAGCCGGCGGGCGCCAACTATTACCCCGAGGACATGACCAAAGAGGAATTCCGCGCCTGGCTGGAGACGCTCCCGCCCGAAGAGCAGAAACGAGCGACCGGATTCTTCACCGTCATTCGCCGGGATGACCGGGGCCGTCTCCGTATCGTTCCTTACAGCGAGGCGTATCGGGAGTTCCTCGAGCCGGCAGCGCAGTTGCTCCGCGAGGCGGCGGCTCTCACCGAGAATCAGTCACTCAAAGATTATCTCCTCAAACGAGCGGCCGCTTTCTTGAGCAATGACTACTATGAGAGCGATATCGCCTGGATGGCGTTGGATGCGCCCATCGACGTGACCATCGGTCCTTATGAGACGTACGAAGATAAACTGTTCGGATACAAGGCGGCGTTCGAAGCGTTCATCACCATTCGCGACGACGCCGAGACGGCCCGACTGGCCCGGTTCAGTCAATATCTTCAGGAACTCGAGAACCATCTCCCCATCGAGGAGAAGTACAAGAACCCTCGCTTGGGGACCATCGCTCCCATTCGCGTGGTCGATGAGGTGTTCGTCGGCGGTGATAGCAAGGCCGGCGTGCAGACGGCGGCTTTCAATCTGCCTAATGATGAGCGGGTCATCAGAGAGAAGGGCAGCAAGCGCGTGATGCTCAAGAACGTGCAGGAAGCCAAGTTCAAGCAGATCCTCGTGCCCATCAGTGAGATCGTGCTGGATACAGAGCAGGCCAAAGAGATCTCCTTCTCGGCCTTTTTCACCCATATTCTCGCTCACGAATTGATGCACGGGCTCGGACCGCACAACATCGTCGTCCGGGGGAGAGCGACGACTGTGCGGCGCGAGCTGGAGGAACTCTACTCGGCCATCGAAGAGGCCAAGGCCGATATCACCGGCCTGTGGGCCGTGCAATATCTCATTGATCGCGGAGTGATCGAAAAGAGCATGGAGCGACCGCTCTACGTCACCTTCCTGGCCAGCATGTTCCGTTCGGTGCGATTCGGCATCGAGGAAGCCCATGGCAAGGGCGTCGCCGTGCAGTTCAACTCCTTGAGCGATGAGGGCGCCATCACCGTCGATGAGCACAGTGGGCGATTCAGCATTGATTTTCAGAAAGTGAAGTCGGCCGTCCGGAAATTGACGCACGACATACTGACGCTCCAGGCCGAGGGGAACAAAGCGAAGGCCAAGGCTCTGCTCGACACTTACGGAGTGATTCGGCCGCCGATGCGGCGGGCCTTAGATCGATTGAGCCACGTGCCGGTGGATATCGAGCCCATCTTTCCCCTGGCACAGTGAGCGCCCTCGGGCGGTGAGTGACATCGGCCTGGACCAGGATCGCCGATCACAAATTCCAAGAGCTGAGCTGGAACGAGATTTCAGACCGGTGTGACGAGATGATGAGGCGATTCTGAAATATGGACGTACCGAGTCATCGCCCATCGTTCTCGATCCTGAGCGGTGGGCGATGAACGATGCACTGCGGACCGATCATGGTGAGCTGAGTCTGGAAATTCTCTGAGACGTCATGTCTGCTGAGACGAAGCCCATCGACCGCATCATCGCGGAATGGCAGGCGGGAATCGACCGCGAGGAGAATTTTCGTCGTCTCTTCGAGCGATACTACCGTCCCGTGTATCGCTTCTTCGAGAAACGAGGATTTTCCCCGGATCAATGTCAAGATCTAACCCAAGAGACGTTCATTCGGGTCTATATAGGTATGGCGGGATTTCGCGGCGAAGCGCGATTCGAGACGTGGCTGTTTCACATTGCGGCCAATACGTATATGAAGGAGCTTCGACATCGATCGGCCCAGAAGCGCACCGGGCACCATATCCCCTTGGACGATTCCGGCACGGTCCAGGCCTCGACCTCTGAGGGGAGGGCACTGGTTGATCCCGCATCGGATCGCGGGCCGCTCGACGACGTGCTGAACCGGGAGCAGCGGCAGGCGCTCCGCCAGGCTATCGCGGCGTTACCCGAGCAGATGCGCAAGTGCCTGCTGTTGCGCGTCTATCAAGAGTTGAGCTATAAGGAGATCGCCCGGGTCATGCGGTTGTCCGAGGAGACGGTGAAAGCGCATTTGTATCAAGCCCGGCAGCGATTGAGGGCGCAACTGGCCGACTATTTCGCTGAGATCGAACTGTGAGGTGCTATCATGAGTGAAGGGCAAGAGAGCTTCAAAGCCGCCATGCGAGCATTGGTGGAAGAGACTGCGCTTCAGGAGGGCGCGCATATCACCCCTGAACGATTGATCGCCTACCATCAGGGCGAGCTCTCATCGGAGGATGAACGACGGATTCAAGATCATCTGGTCGTGTGTCGGGAATGCACGGCACTATTGCTCGATCTGGAAGCCTTTCCCGCGCTCGATCAACGGGGAGCAAGGCCCCTCTCAGATGCCGATGTGGCGGCAGCCTGGCAGGAGATGAAATCGCGGATTCAGCCGAGAGAAGCCATGGGATTCTTCGCCGGTGCGCGACAGTGGTTCGGCATGATGCTCTCTCCGGCTCGCCTTCCCTATGCCATCGCCGCCTCGCTGTTCATCGTCAGTTTGGCGTTGACTGCCTGGATCGTGTCGCTGCGCCAGGAGAATCAACACCTGATGGCGCGGTTGAAGGCGCTGCCCGCCGGGCAAGATCAAGACCTGGCTTCCATCAAGGAATCGCTCCAGGAGGCGCGCCGGCGATTGGCCGAAGCGGCGCGCCGCGACGAGCAATACCGGACGCAAATCGCCCAACTCCAACAGTCGCTGGAAGACCTGTCGCAACCACAGGTGAATATGCCGATTGCCGATCTCTATCCTCAGGAGTTCATTCGCGGGCAGGAAGAGGCGATCAAGGCCATTGAGGTTCCCTCGGGCGCGAATTTCTTCGCCTTGATTTTGAATGTCCCCGATCAACGCTCTTATGCCTCTTATGCGCTGGAGATTGCGGATCGCGATGGCCGGGCGATCTGGCGCGGTCGAGGATTGCGGATGAGTTCATACAACAATTTCACCGTCATGCTGCCGCGTCGGCTCTTCCCTGCCGGAGAGTATCGCATCGCGCTCTATGGACTGCGAGACGGTCGAAGGGAGCTGGTGGAACGTTATGCGCTGCGAATTCGGTATCAATAGGTACGCCAGCACTCATCCTCGATCCTCTTCGAAGAGGAGTCATGTCATCTGCGGGGCTATGGGCTTCTTCGAAAATGAAGTCGCGCAAGATGCCCTCTTGTGCTCTGTCACACTCATCCTCCGTCGTGGCCTCATGCTCTTCAGGCCCGGAACTCGCCTCCGGGGATTGTTACTTTCCTCGTTACTCTCGCTCTCAACTGACTCCTCCCCGCGGTCCAGCCGCGGGGCTTCCCAAGGGTGAGGGAAAGCACCTCCAACTAGCCGGCAATGTGACTCCTCCCCGCCGACGAGCGGCGGGGCTTCCTTGGGAGAGGAGGAATTCCGTCCGAAGACGATTGTTCGGGTTTCATCCCGCCGACGAGCGGCGGGGCATCATCAGAAGGAGGAAAGCCGCCGTGAACGAGCCGACAACTGAACTCTCCCCGCGGTCCAGCCGCGGGGCTTCCTTTCAGGCCCCGGAGCTCGTCTCCGGGGTTCGTTACTTCCCTCGCTACTCTCGCTCTCAACTGACTCCTCCCCGCCGACGAGCGGCGAGGCTTCCCTGAGGAGGGGGGAGCGCCGTGAACGAGCCAGCAACTGAACTCCCTCCGCAGGCCAGCGGCGGGGCTTCCTCATTCAGGCCCTGAAACTCGTCTCCGGGGATTCGTTATGTTCGCCCGTTAGTCACTGACTAGGCTCCGGTCCCCGCTCACCTGAGGTCCGCTACGTTCGCCGCTCGCTCTCACCTCGCTGCGCCCCAGGTCTCCGGTCCACGGTCACCTGACGAATAGCGAGCATTTAGATTCTCCTGAGTAAGCGATACAGGGTGGTGGCTTGCGCACCGTCGCGTTGGCTCATTACGCATAGGCGTCTCCTCGAAGCTCAGCTTGACGGCGCGCGGCGGAACTCGATGAATCCTTCAGAGAGGCTTGTCCCGACGTACCATTCGACATGACGACTCAGAGCTTGGCCGGGGATCTCTTCCGTGGCCCAATCCTTGCCAATGACGATGGCCATTACCTCAGCTCCCGTTCGTCTGTCAGCCCGCTTGGCGGCGTGCTCCGCATCGTACCCGTTGACCAGATACGAGATTTCGATCACGGCGACCCGCTCTCCCTTCCACCAGATGAGATCGGCCAGAAACGGATTGATGTCCGGTTCCATCATGTCTTCCTTCAACAGAGACCTCAGTTGTTCGGACAGCCGCTGTTGTACCCATGGCTGCTCCGGCGGCCCTCCTCGACCACCATTGAAGAGCGCAGGTGCCGATTTGATGATTTCTCACTCGTACCGCTCACCGCGTCGACGTCCATCCTCGCCCTGCTGCCAGGTAATCAGATCCCGAAGTGCTTCTTCGGTGCGCTGTTGAGTTTGGACGAGCGCTTGAATCTGCTCGCTTTGTCGCTGAAGTGCTTCTTCGGTGCGCTGTTGAGTTTGGACGAGCGCCTGAATCTGCTCGCTCTGCCGTCGTTCGGCCTCTCCCAACTGGCCCACTAGCTCGATCAAACGATCAAATCGCTGCGGGAGCGCCAGCAACTCATCGGTCAAAAGCTGTCGACGCACTTCCTCCCGAAAGGCCTTGTCGGTTCGTAGCAGTTTCAAGATTTCTTCCTTCAACATCGCTGTTTCCATTCAAGCTGAGGAGATGATGTCGCCACGAGCAGACTGCATCCCATAGACCTCGGTGAGTCGGACATCAGTTTCGCAGTCATCGGCCCATTCGATGACGTCCTCGCTATTACTTGTCTCTCCGTATGGAATCCAACCGCGCCCATGCCGAACGGGGCCTCCCATCAGTCGCTGAACGAGAGCTCCGAAGCCGTCTTGAACATTCGCCCGCTGGGTGGCCTCTTGCAGAGCCTTGCGGATCTCGGCAGCGTGAGGTGTGAATCGTGGGCATGATGCTCGGGCCGGGAAGCGCAAAGCCCTCTCATAGGCTTTGGCGGCGGAAGACCGAGAGATCCTCTCGTAGCGAATCGTGACTTCCTGCATATCCTCATGCTCCGGTGAAAAGCTTAACACACCGGCCATCCAATAGCCATGAAGCTCGGCGCTCCGACCGGGATGACCGAAAAGCACGCCGCTCGTGACGAACAGAGGCGCTCGCGGAGCCTCTCGCCTCTTCACACACTTCGGGCGACCGACTGGAGTCAGGTATCCAAAAAATCGACGGGCGGCTACCACTTTTTCCTCTCCATGGGGTCTAACCGAAGTGGAAACACCAACGAAAGGAGGCTTGAGAGGATGAAACGATTGATGATCCTGCTCCTCAGCATGATGGCCCTGACCGGCGTGGCCCGCGCTCAGAGCGGGGGCGATGACTGGTTTCAGGATGACACGGTCACCATCACCGGCTCATCGCAGCGGGTGGGATCGATGACCCTGGTCGATCTCTGGGGCAGTGATGGTTCGTCCCTGTGGGGAACGGCGCAATCGCTGGGTTCGTTGACGCTCTATAACTTCTCCACCGACGATGGGCGGGTGCTGACCGGGACGGCGCAGCGGCTGGGCTCCCTGACGCTGTACGACTTCTCCAGCAGCGATGGGAATACACTGTTCGGCTCATCGCGGCGGTCAGGCTCATTAACCTTCTACAACTTCTATGGCCGCGACGGTCGTTCGCTGACCGGGACGGCGCAGCGAGTGGGGTTCATGACGTTGTACAACCTCTTGTATCGCCGTCCGCGCCGTGATCGATGAACGAGAGGGGACTGCTCGGTTGAAACCCTCACCTGAGGTGAGGGTGATGGCCGGGCTGGCCCTTTTCATCATTGAACCGAAGCCATCGAGAAAAATGCGAAACCGAGACATCAAAATCGGTAATTACGTTGGCTATAAACGCGGTTCAAGAGGATACCTGAAGCGGTGCTACCGTTGCGGAAGAACCATCTACATGTGGCAGGGCAATGACGGGAAGTGGCGCCCATACGAATCCTGGATCGAGCAGAATGCCAACGAAGGCGAGTGGATCATTCACCAGTGCGACGTGGCCTTCGAGCGCGTGCTTGACCTCACCGAGCTTCTGTAGTGCGGATCATTCAGGAGCACGAGCTGGGCTCCCTGGTGGTCGCCTTCTGAGGCGGTGGACGTTCTCACCGGCCAACCCGTCTCGGATCACCATCACCAACGTTCGAGCGAGAGTGAGGATGACGACGCGGAGCAGACCGGTGATCGACCAATGAGCCCTCCGTAGGGGGCTGGACGCTGCGCCAGCCCCCGAATCACACTGGAGACCGGGGGTCGTCCGTCGGGGCGATGGCGGAGGCCCACGGAGGGCCCCCCTCCAGGCTCTCATCACTTGACGTGATCTCCATCTGGCAATAATATCGTGAAGAAGTCCAATCCCTGCTGATTGGGTTCTGCGAATACCGCTTTTTGGGGAGGAGGCGATGATTCGGCGAGGAAGAGCGTTTCACCCGTCGCCCAATTTCCATCGTGCGATGACGTGTCGGGCATGGTCTTTGCTCGTGGTGGGTCTCATCCTGTGCGGGCCTGTCGCCTTGAGTCTCCGCGCCTCCCATGCGGGGGCGCAAAAAGCGGAGGTTCCATCGGGCAGTTCTTCACAGGAACCATTCGAGCTTCAGTCCGGCGTGCCCATCGAGCGCGAGCTGGCCGGAGGAGAGAGTCATCGCTATCGTCTCAGGCTCGATGCCGGGCAGTACGTGCACGTGGTGGTCGAACAACGCGGCATCGATGTGGTGGTCGTCGTCTTGGCGCCGGAGGGGACGAAGCTCGTGGAGATGGACAGTCCCACCGGGACGCAGGGCTCGGAGTCGGTCTCATGGGTGGCGGCGGCGTCGGGGGAGTATCGGCTGGAGGTGAGGGCGCTGGAGAAGGAGGCTCGGCCGGGGCGCTACGAGATCAGGGTAGAGGAGTGGCGGGAGGCGACGCCTCAGGATGAGAAGCGGGTGGCTGCCGAGCGGGCTTTCGCCGAGGCCGAGTTGCTCCGGGCGCGAGGGACGGCGGAATCGTTGCGCAAAGCGATCGAGAAGTACAAAGAGACGTTGCCATTGTGGCAGGCCGTGGGTGACCGGAAGAAAGAAGCCGAGGCGCTTCACAGCATTGGGTTTATTTATTCTCTGCTTGGCGAGAATCGGAAGGCAATCGAGTACTTTAACCAGGCCCTCCCTCTCTTCGGCATGTTAGGAGATTTCCAGGCGCAAGCCGCCACACTCACTAACATCGGAGCAGCCTATGCCAGGTTGGGTGAGAATCGGAAGGCACTGAGTTATATGGAGCAGGCCTTGCCGCTGAGAAGACGTGCCGGAGACCGACAAGGGGAAGCCGCGACGCTTAACAATATCGGCATAGTCTACGCTCGCTTAGGCGAGCCACAAAAGGCGCTGGAGTACTACATGCGGGCCCTGCCAATCCTTCGAGTCATAGGGGATCGCCGGTGGGAGGCGAGGACGCTCCATAATATTGGAACAGTCTACATGGAGTTAGGCGAGCTGGAGAAGGCATTGGAGTACTTCAACCAGGCGCTGCCGATCTCGCGGGCCATGGGGGATCGGCGAGGGGAGGCCACCACGCTCAACAGTATCGGCATGATCTACGCCAACACAGGCGAACCGGGGAAGGCATTGGAGTACTTCAACCAGGCGCTGCCGATCTCGCGGGCCATGGGGGATCGGCGAGGGGAGGCCACCACGCTCAACAATATCGGGAAAGTCTACAGCGATTTAGGCGAGCCGGAGAAGGCGTTGGAGTATTATCGGCAGGCGCTGTCAATCAGTCGGGCGGTGGGAGATCGGGGAGGGGAGGCGGCGACGCTCACCAACATTGGCGGGATCTATGCTCACTTAGGCGAGCCGGAGAAGGCGTTGGAGTACTTCAATCGAGCGCTGCCCATCCATCGGGCGGTGGGGGATCGGCGAATGGAGGCGACGACGCTCAGCAACATCGGCGTGGTCTACGCTCGCTTAGGCGAGCTGGAGAAGGCGTTGGAGTACTTCAATCGAGCGCTGCCCATCCATCGGGCGGTGGGGGATCGGGGAGGGGAGGCGACCACGCTCAACAATATTGGCGGGATCTATGCTCACTTAGGTGAGCCGGAGAAGGCGTTGGAGTACTGCAACCAGGCGCTATCCATCCTTCGAGCCGTAGGAGATCGGAACGGCGAAGCAACAACACTTGGCAACATCGCCGGCGTTGAACGCAGCCTGGGCCATCTCGCCGAAGCGCGGTCACGTATTGAAGAGGCGCTGCGGATCATCGAATCGCTGCGCACCAGGGTCATCAGTCCCGAACTCCGCGCCACATTTCTGGCCTCCAGGCTGGATTTTTACGAGTTCTACATCGATCTGCTCATGCAGATGCACCGGCGGGAGCCGACCAGGGGATATGATGCTTTGGCGTTGCAGGCCAGCGAGCGGGCGCGGGCGCGCAGCTTGCTGGAGATGCTGGTTGAAGCTCGGGCCGACATTCGTCAGGGCGTCGATCCCGAGTTGCTGGCGCGGGAGCGGCGGGTGCAGCAGCGGCTCAATGCCCGGGAGCGGTATCGGCTGAAGCTGCTCGGTGGGCGGCACACCGAGGCTCAACTGGCGGCGGTGGAGCGCGAGGTGCGGGCGTTGCTGGATGAGTATCGGCAGGTGGAGGCCGAGATTCGCGCTCGCAGTCCCAAGTATGCTGCGTTGACGCAGCCCGAGCCGCTCAGTGTGAAGGAGATGCAGGCCGAGGTGCTCGATGAGGGGACGGTGCTTCTGGAATATGCCTTGGGGCGGGAGCGGAGTTTTCTCTGGGCGGTGACGAAGGATTCGGTCCGGAGCTACGAGTTGCCGCCGCGGTCGGAGATTGAGGCGGTGGCGCGGCGGGTGTATGAGGGGCTGCGGGGGAGTCGGGAGCGGTTGGCGTGGGGGCAGGTGCGGTTGGCGGCTGCTCGATTGAGTCGGATGATTCTGGGTCCGGTGGCCGATCAGTTGGCCGGGAAGCGGCTGGTGGTGGTGAGCGAGGGGGCGTTGCAGTATGTGCCGTTCGGTGCGTTGCCCGAGCCGGGGGGTGGGGAATCGGGCGCAGAGTCGTCGATCATCGGGGGTGAGCCGTTGCTTGTTCATCACGAGGTGGTGAGCGTGCCGTCGGCGTCGGTGGTGGCGGTGGTGCGGCGGGAGGTGGCCGGGCGGCGGCCGGCGGCCCATGGGGTGGCCGTGCTGGCCGATCCGGTGTTCGATAAGGAGGATGAGCGGGTGAAGGCGGCCATGGCGCGGAGGGGGGCGAAGGGCGATCGATCATCTTCATCGAGGCCGTTCTCGGCGGCGGGGCGGTCGGTCGTGCCGTCGGATGTGGAGCGGTCGGCGCGGGAGGTGGGGATGGTGGGGTTTGCGCGGTTGCCTTTCACGCGGCGGGAGGCCGAGGCGATTATGGGGTTGGTGGTGGGGGAGGGGAAGCTGGAGGCGCTCGATTTTCGGGCCAGTCGGGCGTTGGTCAAGAGTCCCGAGCTGGGTCGGTATCGCATTGTGCATCTGGCCACGCATGGGTTATTGAACAGTCGGCATCCGGAGCTTTCGGGGTTGGTCTTTTCGCTGGTGGATGAGCGGGGGCGGGCGCAGGATGGGTTTTTGCGTCTTCATGAGGTGTACAATCTGGCGTGGGGGGCCGATCTGGTGGTGTTGAGTGCCTGTCAGACGGCGTTGGGTCGGGAGGTGAGGGGGGAGGGGTTGGTGGGGTTGACGCGGGGGTTCATGTATGCGGGGGTGCCGCGGGTGGTGGTGAGTTTGTGGGCGGTGAGTGATGAGGCGACGGCGGTGTTGATGGAGCGGTTTTATGAGGGGATGTTCCGGGAGGGGTTGCGGCCGGTGGAGGCGTTGCGGCGGGCGCAGGAGGCGGTGCGGCGGGAGGGGCGGTGGCGGGCGCCCTATTACTGGGCGGGGTTTGTGTTGCAGGGGGAGTGGCGGTGAGGGGGAGCTAGGGGACGGGGGACCGGAGACGGGAGACCGGGGCAGGGTCAGTGACTGGCGGGAACGTAACAATCCCTGGGGGTGAGCACCGAGGTCTGAGTGAGGAAGCCCCGCCGCTGGTCGGCGGGGAGGGATCAGTTGTTGGCTAGTGTGGAGGTGCCTTCCCTCACCTTTGGGAAGCCCCGCCGCTGGTCGGCGGGGAGGAGTCAGGTGAGAGCTAGAGTAGCGGGGAAAGTAACAATCCCTGGAGGTGAGCACCGAGGTATTCAGAATACGGTGAAAGGCCGGTTGACTAGCTGCAGGACCCCCGAGGCCTGAGTGAGGAAGCCCCGCAGCTTGCCTGTGGGGAGGGTCACATTGTCGGCTAGTTGGAGGTGCCTTCCCCCACCTTTGGGAAGCCCCGCCGCTGGTCGGCGGGGAGGAGTCAGTTGCTAGCTAGTTCACGGCGGCTTTCCTCCTTCTGATGATGCCCCGCCGCTGGTCGGCGGGGAGGAGTCAGTTGCTAGCTAGTTTAGTTCATGAGGGCTTTCTTCTCCCACGGAAGCCCCGCAGCTAGTCTGCGGGGAGGGTTCAGTTGCTGGCTAGTTCACGGCGCTTCCCCCTTCTCAGGGAAGCCCTGCCGCTTGACGGCGGGGGGAGTTCAATTGCTGGCTAGTTTAACGGACCCTGGGAGACCGGGGACCGGGGACGGGGGACCGGGGCACAGTCAGTGACTAGCGAGCGAACATAACGAACCCCCGGAGGCGAGCCCCGGGGCCTTTGGGGAATGAACCAAGCACTTATTCAGCAAGCGAACACAATAATCCCCGGAGATGAACTCCAGGACTTGAGAAGTATGACGCTGCGACGAAGGGACAAAGCACGAGATGCCATCTTGCGCCACTTATTGTAGAATGGCTCACGGGCGCGAGTCGCCCACCACGAAGGATGAAAGAAGCACAGATGAACAGGTATACTGCTCGTCAGTTGATCAGTGAATCTGCGCGAAATTTACTTTCACAGGGGAGGAGGAATGATGTTTCACAACGCCATGTACAGAATATCCCGATGGACTCTCTATTCGACGGCCGTGGCCGTCGGCTTATTCTGGCTGGTGGCCATGGACCCGGCTAAGGAAACTTTCCGCCCGGTCGTGCGCGGGCGACGCGGCGTCGTTGCCGGCGGTCATCCGCTCTCGGTGGAAGCCGGACTGCGCATCCTGGAGGCCGGAGGGAATGCTGTGGATGCCGGCGTCGCCGCGCTGCTGGCGGCATCGGTCATCGAATTCTCGCATTTCGGCTTCGGGGGCGAAGTGCCCATCCTCATCAAGATGCGAGGGGATGACGTCGTCGTCATCAATGGACAGGGTACCGCACCGCTCCTGGCCACGCGCGAATTTTTCCTTCAGCGGGCCGAACGAGGCGCGACCCGAGATGTGCCCACCATCGGCGAGAACACGGCCGTGGGTAAGATCCCATCGACGGGACCACTAGCGGCGACGGTGCCCGGCGTGCTCGATGCGGCCATCGTGGCGCTGGATCGCTATGGGACGAAATCGCTCGCCGAGGTCATGCAACCGGCGATTGAACTGGCCGACGGATTCCCCATCGATGAGCTGCGCGTGCATTACATCGAACAACGCCGGGAGATTCTCTCCCAGTGGCCGACGTCGGTGCGCGTGTTCCTGCCCGGCGGGAAGGTGCCTCGCGTCGGCGACGTGTTCGTGCAATCGGATTTGGCGCGCACGCTGCGCGCGCTGGTGGCCGCCGAGAAAAAGCACGCCGCTCAGGGACGACACCAGGCGTTAATGGCGGCACGCGACTATTTTTATCGCGGGCCGATCGCCCGGCGCATCGCCACTTTCATGAAGCAGGTCGGCGGATTGTTGCGGGAAGAAGACTTCGCCCGGTTCCACGCCCGCGTGGAATCGCCGGTCAAGACGACATATCGCGGATACGAGGTGTATAAGGCGGGATTCTGGACGCAGGGCCCGGCGATGATTGAAATGCTCAATCTGCTGGAAGGATTCGATCTGAAAGCGATGGGGCAGAACTCGACCGAGTATATCCACACGGTGACCGAGAGCATGAAGCTGGCCTTCGCCGATCGCGATCGGTACTATGGCGATCCCGATTTCGCCAAGATTCCCGACCAGGCGCTGCTCTCCAAGGAGTATGCGGCGTTGCGTCGTACGCTCATCGATCCGGAGCGGGCATCGCTCGTGCACCGCTGGGGCGATCCCTGGAAGATGAAAGCCCTGGCCCCGGACGTCGCCGCGCCGGCATCTGGTTCGACCGGGGATACCGGGACGCCTCCCCTGGATACGACCTGCGTCAACGTCATCGATAAGGATGGGAATATGTTCAGCGCCACGCCGAGCGGTGCCTGGTTGCCTTCGGTCATCGCCGGAGACACGGGCATTCCGCTCTCTCAGCGCCTGCAGAGCTTCGTGCTCGACGAGGGTCACCCTAACATGCTCGAACCGGGCAAGCGTCCGCGCATCACGTTGACGCCGACCATCGTCCTCAAGGACGGGCAACCATTCCTGGCGTTGAGCACGCCCGGCGGTGATAATCAGGATCAGGCGCTCCTCCAGGTGTTGCTCAACATCATTGAGTTCGGCATGAACGTGCAGGAAGCCGTGGAGGCGCCTCGATTCGATACGCGTCATTTGATGAGTTCGTTCGACGCGCACGAGTTTCATCCGGGAGCGTTGTACGTGGAAGCGCGCATCGCTCCCGAGGTCATCGACGCCCTCAAGCGACGGGGTCATCGGATCACCGTCCGAGATCCCTGGGGGAATCCGGCGGCCGTGACCGTGGTGCGCTACGATCCTCAGACGGGAGTCATCTCGGCCGGAGCCGACCCGCGTCGAGGGCGATATGCCGTAGCCTGGTGAGGAGGTGCCTATGATGAATCGTCGTCGGTTCTTTCGCGCTCTGATGGCGCCGGCCGTTCTTCCTTTGGCCGGGAGAACGCGCCGCGCGGTCGCTTCCTCTCTGACCGCCGAGTCACAAGACGAGTGGCCGGCCCCCGACGATCCCCATTATTGGCAGTGGATTCGTCGGCAATTCCTCATCCCGCCGGATGAGGCCTTTTTCAACACCGGCACGCTGGGAGCGTGTCCGCGTCAGGTCGTCGATACGGTCACGCGACATATGCGGCGACTGGAGGAGACATTGGCTCATTGGGATTACAAGCCCGAGCATCCCGATTGGTTCAGCGGGTATCGTCCGCAACTCGAATTGCGCAAGAAATTGGCCGAGGTCATACACGCGCATCCCGGCGAGATCGCGCTCACCCAGAATGCGACCATGGGCATGAATTTCATGGCTCATGGACTGGACTTGCAGCCCGGCGATGAGGTGTTGAGCACCGATCAGGAGCACCCCGGTGGACGGTGCGGATGGGAGTTGCGGGCCCATCGCGAGGGGATCATCTGGCGACCGCTGGAAATTCCCATTCCACCGCCCGATCCGGAAACGATCGTCAAGATCTTCGCTCAAGCGATCACTCCCCGGACGCGCGTCATCGCCATCGCTCACATCACCTCTCAGTTTGGCATCGTCATGCCCGTGCGACAGATTTGCGAGCTGGCGCGACCCCGCGGCATTCTGACCATCATCGACGGAGCCCAGGCCGTCGGTCAGTTGCACGTGAACGTCAAGGAGATCGGTTGCGATGCCTACTTCTCCAGTCCGCATAAATGGTTGCTCGCTCCACCGGGCAACGGATTCTTGTACATTCGCCAGGAGAAGCTCAATGACGTATGGACGACATTGGCCAGCGGGCAGTGGAATAACTATCAAGCGGGCGCCTATCGGTTGATGCAATATGGGACCGGCAATCTCTCGTTGCTCAAAGGACTGGAAGCGGCCATCGACTTTCACATGCGCATCGGTCCCGATCGCGTGCAGCGGCGGATCATCGGATTGGCCAATCGGTTGCGTCAGGGATTGCAGCAGATCGACGGCGTGACCATTCTCTCGCCCACCCATCCGGAGTTGGCCGGAGCGATGGTGACGTATCGCGTCGAAGGGATGACCGGGTCGCAATTACAGGATGAGTTGTGGAACCGGCGGAAAATTCGCGTTCGCAAGATGGGCGCGAAGAACAGCGTGCGCCAATCGGTGCATATCTATAACAGTCCGGAGGAGATCGACGCGACGCTGGAGATCGTTCGAGATCTGGCTGCCAGGCGGAAGTGAATTCGTGCAGATGAAGCCTTGACGGGATGCGCGGTGAAAGGGAGGGGCTCGTTCGTCTCCATCCGGCGCATCGCCGGGGATCGCTCATGGGCGGCGAGTCCGCGGCGAGGAATGAAAGTGACGTCGCGCAAGATGCCGCCTTGCGTCACCCATCCTTGGTTGACGATGAGGAAAGCGGCGTGCCCGGCATCAGTCAGGCGAAACATCTTACGCCGCTCATCCTTGGTTGACGATGCCCAACCTCGTTGTATGATGGTGATGGCGTCATGATCACCGTATTGGGGGCTACCGGTTTCACGGGCCGGCTCGTCGTCGAGGAATTGCGACGGCGGCAATTACCCGTGCGACTGGCCGGACGGAACGTCGATAAGCTTGAAGCTGTGGTGGAGGCTCTCGGTGAACGGGTTCCCACCGTAGTCGTCGACGTCACGCGCCCGGAGACGCTGCCACTCGCATTGGAGGGATCGCGCGTGCTCATCAATTGTGTCGGTCCGTTCACCGATTTAAGCGAACCGGTGGTCGCTGAGGCCATCCGTCAAGGCGTGCACTATCTGGACACCACGGGCGAACAAGCGTTCATCAAGCTCATTTTTGACCGCTACAGCGATCAGGCGAAGCGTCGAGGGGTCGTTGTGTCGCCGGGAGCCGCCTTCGAGTATGCTTTGGCCGATGCGGCCGCGGAAGTGGCTGGTCGCGAGTTGGAACCGTGCGAAGAGGTGATCATCGTGTATGCCCTCTCGGGATTCGGGGCGAGCCGAGGAACGAAAAAATCGGTGCTCCGAGTGGTGGCCAGCGAGGGGTATCTTTATCGGGAGGGGCGACTCGTTCGGGCCAGACTGGGAGCGGAGCGTCGGTCAGTCCGTATGCCCAGTGGCCGGAAGCTCGTCGCCCTCTCGTTCCCTGGCGGGGAAGTCATCCATGTACCTCGACACGTTCAGGCGCGGTCGGTCATCCCCATGATGGCATTCAGCTCCGGTCGAGCGCTGTTGCTCCCTCTCGGTCTGCCACTGTTGCGCGCGGCGATGGTCACGCCGTTGAGAGAGTGGATCTTTCGGCGTATTGAAGTGGGACCGGTCGGTCCCTCGCCTGAAGCACGGGCAGCTACGCGCTTCACGTTGCTTGTGGAGGCGCGCCGGGGCGAGGATCGCCGCGCCGTCATCGCCGAAGGATGCGATCCCTATGGCTTGACGGCGGTGGTGATCGTGGCCTTGGCGGCTCATTTATTGGAGGAAGGACCGCGGGAGGTCGGCGCTCTCTCGCCGGCCATGGTTGCCGGTCCGGAGGCGATCGTCACGAGCACGGGCGAAGCCGGCGTTCGCTGGTTGCGATGACCGAAGCGCCGGGGTATGGACAACTCTCCGATCCATGGAAGATCGAGGAGGGATACTGGCAGGCGTGATGAACCTCTCGGGACTAGCTGAGAATGTGATGGCTCCCCGCCGGCGAGCCGCGGGGCTTCTCCAGGTGGTGGGCTTGCCAGACGAGCTATCGACCTGACTGCTCCCGGCGGATCAGCCGCGGGGCTCCTGGAAGGCTCTTGCTCCCTCTCGACGAGCTGTCGACCTGACTGCTCCCGGCGGACCAGCCGCGAGGCTTCCTGAAGATCGGTGCCCACCCTGCCTGTCGCCGTGGAAATCGTGGGCCATGCGAGATCTCGCGCTGGCTCAGGAGCCAGCCATTTTCGCAGAGGGATGGGTCTTTGGAGTTCCTCCTTCCATCGGTCCCTCAAGAGAAGGCTTGCCCTCTTGGGTGAGTTTGTTTACAATAACAGCAGCCCGGAAGGTCATTCTTCAAGCGCGAAGAGGAGAAGCATGATACGAAGCGAGTGGGTTGCATCTCTGCTTGCCATCTTGTTGCTCGGCGGCTTGGCCCTCTCTCAATCCGAATCATTGGCTCGATTCAGCGATGTGACCGAGCAAGCCGGCGTCGCGTTCCAGCATCATCCGGGCACACCGATGGAGACGGGAGGGGGTGCGGCTTTTCTCGATTATGATGGGGATGGGGATCTGGATATCTATGTCGTGGACGTCGGCGGACCGAACATCCTTTTTCGCAACAATGGCGATGGGACGTTCACCGATGTGACCGAGCAGGCGGGCGTCGCCGATGCCGAGCATATATCGCGCGGCGTGACCTGCGCCGATTATGACAACGATGGTGACGAGGATCTGTACGTCCTCAATGAAGGCCCCAATGTGCTGTTTCGCAACAATGGCGATGGGACGTTCACCGACGTGACCGAGCAGGCCGGTGTGGGCGATGCGTCGCGGAGTCAGTCTGCCGCTTTCGGCGATTATGACGCCGATGGGTTCCTCGATCTCTACGTGGGGAATTACATCGACATGTCCACGTTGAGCGAAGATCGGTTGCATTTCGCTTGTCAACCCAACAGGCTGTATCACAATAATGGCGATGGGACGTTCACTGAGGTCGGCGCCGAACTCGGCGTCGCCGATAGTGGGTGTGCGCTGGCGGTGACGTTCACCGATTACGACGGCGACGGCGATCTGGATCTGCTCGTGGGGAATGATTTCGGTCCCTGGGGATACCCTCCTAATGTCTTGTTCCGCAACGATGGACCGGGCTCTGATGGACGGTGGATCTTCACCGACGTGAGCCAGGCGGCGGGCATTGATGGTCGATTATACTCGATGGGCATTGCGGTGGGCGATTACGACAATGACGGCGATCTGGATTATTATGTGACCAGCATTGGACGAAACGTTCTTTACCGCAATAATGGCGATGGGACGTTCACCGATGTAGCCAGAGAGGCTGGCACTCGGGCTCCACGAGCGGGCGATGTCCCTCGCATCAGTTGGGGCGCAGAGTTCTTCGATTACGATAATGATGGAGATGTCGATCTTTACGTCGCCTCTGGCCCGGTGACCGGAGATGAGAAGCAGGCTAACCTCTTGTTCTTCAATCGAGGAGATGGAACATTCATAGACATCGCCGCCGAGGCTGGCGTGGATGACCCCGGTTCCGGTCGAGGGACGATCGTTGGCGATTACGATGATGATGGAGATGTGGATCTCTATCTGGTGAATTACGGCCAACGCGCCGTTTTGTATCGCAACGAGTATTATCACCCGGAATCGGCATTGACGGCGAACAACTGGCTGGAAGTGAGATTGATCGGGACCACGAGCAATCGCGATGGGATTGGGGCGCGCCTGCGCCTGGTGACTGGTGGGAAGTCGCAAATCCGCGAGGTGGGCACGGGATCACCGCACTCCTCTCGATCGAGCGGGCTCGTGCATTTCGGCTTGGGGACGGCTGAGGTGGTCGATGAGTTGGAGGTCCGATGGCCGAGCGGGCAGATCCAGGTGATAAGAGGCGTCCCCGTGAATCGGCGGATCACGGTGATCGAAGGACCATGATCCTGGTCGGTGGGGTGCGAATGTCGAGGGGGCGCCTATGGTTGACAGGGAGCCGGTGTTTATGGTAGGGTGCTCCAGCCAGCCCGGGGTGTTACGCTTCTAAATGATGAAGATACAGACACATTCGCGGTGCCCTCGTGTCGCTCTCGGCGATGCCTCAAACGTTCTTCTGCTCAGATGGCGCGCAGAGTGCGGTTTTTTCGGTCGAGAGCAGGCGAGGTCTGTGGATGAGCGAGGGTTGTTTCGTGGTTAAAACCTTTTAAAGGAGGAGACTTGGTTATGAAAAGAACAGTTCGCATGATCACTGCCTTGAGCTCTCTGGCCCTCTTGGCCCTGAGCAGCATTCCTCTTGGTGGTTCGCTGGCTCCGGCCAAGACGAGTGCCCAGTCGGCTGTTGCTGAGGTTGAGCCGAACGATGATCCGCTGTCGGCTCAGGAGATTCCGTTCCCCGGACCGGGCGAAAAGGTTGAAGTTCAAGGGAGCGTAGCGGCTGGGGACGAGGGGAGCTTCAGCGAGGAGATGGAGACCTTCTTCTCATTCGCCGGCGGCGTTGGAACGCTCCACGACTGGTATGTGCTTGATCCCGATGCCCTCGGCAAGCAGGCGCTGGGCAATGGCCCCATTCCATTGAAGATCAGCGTGGGATGGGAAGGAGAAACCGACATCGACGTCTGGGTGGGCACGTTAGTGGATGATTTCCTCTTCTTCTTCGATGGATTTAAGCTCCTCAGCGACGTTCGCATGGCCTCTTTGGCCAATCCCGAAATGTGGCCTCGCGGAGATGCAGCCAGCGAGTCCATCGCCCTTTATCTGCAACCTCAGGGGGTCACTGACGAAGAGGGTAATCCCATTCCCAACGACGGTTTTGGTCGTAAACTGGTCGTCGCCATTCAGCATTTCGATGGGCCTCCGGCCGACTACACGTTGACCATCGAGAACGGCGCCAGCGTCGCCAAACAGGATGTGAGCTTCAATAACGAACGTCACCAGATCGATGATGGTGGAATTACTGCCGGGTGGTTCAGTGGGCCTTCGGGGGGCATCGTCGTCAATTGCTATCGGCCCAGTCGATATCCGGCGACGTTGACGAGCATCGCTCATCCATTTGTGAATTTCAGCGACGTGCCCGATCCCACAGGGCAACCACTTCGCGTGATCGTCTTCACGGGCGAGGATGATGGTGATGGGCTTCCTGGACCGCCGCCACCGTTGTCCCAGGCCAACATCCTGTTCGATCAGGAAGTGCCTATTCCGGGGACGATTTCTCCTCAGGAGGGATCGCGATTCATTGGCCGAGTCAATGACATCACCATCGATCCGCCGATCACCATCGAGTCGGGAGTCGTTTACGTCGCGTTACAGTGGCCCGATGCCCCGATCGAGGAGACGGGCGTCGCTCTCGCTCTGGATACCAGTCCCGTTCAGTACCTCCGCACGTTCCTTTCCACTGATGGGGGCGAGACGTGGGGGCGTCCGACCAGGACGGAAGATTTGTCCGGTGAAGATGTCTTCATGAATGCCGATATCCGCGCACACTTCGAATTCGGTCCCGCGCCCGCCAGTGTGGTCAGATCGAAGGCCGAGCGGCGAAGCCATCGCGTGGTCAGAGCCGTGCTGTCCAGGCAACCGCTTTCCGTCGTGCCAATCAGTCGGTGATGGATCTTGGGTGGGATCATCCTCACCTGTTGGTGGGGATGATCCCCATTTGTGGTGAAGACGGAGAGTTGCTCAGAGTATCTCTGATTTTCTGTCATGCGTGAAGAAATCGCGTTTTGGCTCAGGGTGTGTTCGGGGGGCGGGCTCTCTAGGTAGATATCACGTTGTCGAGTCCGCGCGACCGTTTCTGGATATTTCCTCTCCCGCCGTCGGCTGAAGGCGAGTTCGACTCCTGAGGTCCACACCCATCATTCCACACCGCGTCTCATCTCCAATAGGCTGGCGAACTCGCGAGGAAATTCCTCACGGGCTGGCGTCCACGACCAATGACGAACATCGATGAGGTGGGAGGGCGCCATATGTGCTCCGTGATTTGGCTGTCTATCTGGCGGAAGGGCCGAACTCCTGGGTGGAGGGGGGCAATATGTGCTCCACGATGGTGCCGTATTCCTGGAGGTCCTCTCAGAACGTCATCACCAGGTCGGCGGGAAGGAGTTCTTGATGGAGGAAATCGGTGAGCGTCATCGGGGCGTCGATTTCGGGGATGAGGTCTATCATCTGTCGGTTGCCGTTACAGCCAGAATCGACGATAATAAAGATGATTTATGTTGGAAAAACGGACGACATTGGAGCAGATTCTGAATCTTGTACGCCGATTGGATTCGATTCACCTGGTCAAACTTCGCCAAGCGCTCGATCACCTGATGGCGCAAATTCCCGACCAGGAAAGAGAGCGTCTCTATCGGCAATTATTGAAAGAGCGTGGTTTGATGAGCAAAGTTGATCGTCCTTCCTCTCGACCGCGGGATCACCACCCAATACGAGTCAGCGGTAAGCCTCTCTCGGAAATGATTGTCGAGGAGCGGCGGTGAGTGGCTGGTTATTACTTCGACAGTAGTGCTCTGGTTAAGCGTTATGCTTATGAATCAGGCACTGATTGGGTCCTTCGCGTCACAGATCCAACCTCGGACAACGAAATTGTAGTTGCTCGGATTGCAGGTGCGGAGGTGCTCGCCGCTATTGTTAGAAAACAGCGTGCTGGTGAGGTGAGCGGTATCCAAGCTCAGCAGGCAGTGGCCGATTTTGAAGCCGACTTCGAGACGGAATATGACGTCATTGAGGTCACACCAGCCGTCGTCATGCGAGCGATGGACTTGATCAAGCGCTATGGACTCCGGGGCTATGATAGTATTCAACTTGCTTGCGCCATGGAAGTGAATGAAGTGCGTCTCTTGGTCGGTCTTGCCTCACTCGTTTTCGTCAGCGCTGATGGGAGGTTGAATGAAGTGGCGCGGGCCGAGGGATTACCTGTTGAGGACCCCAGTGCTCAGGGATAGGGCTACCGCCGGGTTAACTTCAGGATTTCCCCATCCACAACTCATCGATATGGCAAGGGCTGACGAGGTTCTCCTCAGAACGTCATCACCAGGTCGGCGGGAAGGAGTTCTTGATGGAGGAAATCGGTGAGCGTCATCGGGGCGTCAATTTCGGGGATGAGGTCTTCTTCTTTCAGGCCACACATGTACATCGATGACGAGCAGGCGAAGAATTTGACGTCGTGCCCGTGTTGCTTGGAGTCGCGCAGGAAGGTCTGGAGATTCTCAAAATCAGCCGCCTGCAAGCGCACGAGCGTCATCTCTTCCAGATCTCGATAGGCTTCAGAGAAGTTCGGGTGGTTGATGCGCTCTTTGGTCAGCTTGAGGATGGCCTCATCGCGGAAGAAGACGCGGACAGAAATCTCCGGTGAGGCCGTCAGGGCGCGAATGAGCGTGGCCACTTGAATCAGATTATTGAAACTTCCCCGGGAAACGATGATCGCCACTTTCTTCACGCTGCCCCCTCCATGCCTGAAGCCATCGGATGAAACATGTTCCAACCTCTCTCCCGCAGCCGGTGAAGGCGGTGAACGGACGCCTCGCCCCGCAGCGATGTTTGCTCTCGCTGGCGTTGGTCGAATCGAACGATATCCTTTTCGCGCTTCGCCACCATCGGGTCTACGATAGAGTAGCCAACACCCCTCCATCCGTCAATGTCGCAGCCGAGCAACGAAAGCGTCAAACTCGTTTTTCATGTGGAGAGCGTGACGCCCTCCTGCCGATTGAGTGGGAGGACATCCCCTATCCCAGAACTTGCCTCCGAACTCCGCGATGTTCGCTCGTCATCAATAAGCGAGGTGCGTGTTGCCCAATGCCTCGGAGCAAGTCTGTGGGGATAGTCCCCGCTCTCTGGCTCATGGGATGGAGCGTGAGCCTCCCCGCGGTCCAGCCACGGGATTTCCAGGATGATCTCATCCGCCCTGGCTCGCCACCCTTGTGATGCCTCCCCGGCGTCAAACTGCAAGACTTCGTCATCGTCAGGCCCGGAGCTGGTCTCCAGGGTCTCTGACGCTCGGGAGCTACAGCCCGAGCGGTCTTTCGAAATACCCCGGAGCTGGTCTCCGGGGAGGGTGACTTCCTCCGCTACGCGAGCTCCCAACTGACGGCTCCCCGCGGTCCAGCCGCGGGGGCTTCTCCGGGGGAAGGAAGCCGTCATGGACTCGCCGTCAAGGTGAGCCTCCCCGCCGACCGGCGGCAGGGCTTCTGAGCTTTCCCTCTCTCTGCTCACCTGGCTGAGATCTCGCTTCTCGGTCGCTCTTGAATCTCCGGCCAGGAGTTTGATATAAAAAAAGGTTGTCAATAATGTTCTTTTCGGATAGTCTTAGTGGAAAACGGATGCGAACATGAAGAGGGGAGTGTTTCTTTACGGGAGGGAATTCGACATGTTCTATGAGGCTTCGGCCACCCGACGGTGAGGCATCGGTGGGGATGAAAAGATGAGTTTAGCCGGAATCTTACAGCGAAAAAGTCAGCGTGGAGAGAAGATCTTCAGCGTGGAGATCAGCCCGCCGATGAACTATCCAGGATTGGTCAAAACCAGCGAGATGGTGGCCGCGCTCAGGGATCTGGATCTGGATAGTATTGCGCTGACCAACAACACCGGGGGGAGCTTCAAGCTCAATCCCTTAGCTGTGGTAGAGACGGTGCGGGCGGTATTGCGCAGCACTCCTATTATTGTCCACATCACCTCGCGCGATGAAGGGTCGGTGCGCACCGTATATACCCACGTCGACAACATGGCTCTCAATGGCGTATCGGATGTGCTGGTCATTCGCGGCGATCCCAGTCCGACGAATTCCCGTCAAACGGACGCCTATAAGTTCACTACTGTGGAACTGGTCAAGCTGATGCATGAGTACAGCCAGCGGCAGCGCTACACGCTCGACATCTTCGTCGCCGGGCATCCTGAGTGGCAGCCTCATACGCTGTCCAAGCATATGCTCTATCAGCGTCAGAAGATCGAGAATGGAGCCAGGGGCATTATCGCCAATATCGTGACGGCTCCGGAGAACTATTTTCGATATGTGGATGCCGCTCGCGCGCATGAAATTATGGTCCCCATCGTTCCTTCGGTGATCCCGCTGACCAGCGTGAAACGCTGTGAATTTCTGGAGCGGCGATTGCATATTCCCGTCCCCGCGGCGGTCAAGGAGAGACTCCGGGCCGCTCGCAACAAAGAGGAAGCCCGGCGCATCGGCGTGGACATCTCCGGCGACATCGCCGAGGCGCTCTTGCAGCGAGGCGCTCCGGGCGTGAATTTCAACGTCATCTTCCCCCAGGATGTGCGATCGGTCAAGGAACTCCTCCAACGCGTGCGGGGATATGCGACAATCTGGGAGAAGTATCAGATTGAAGATCCGGAGGAGATCGATTATTTCGAATGCTTGCGGGAAGGCTATTTCTGAGCCATCGGTCACGATCCACGATGAGCGCCGCGAGCTTGGAAGAGAGGGGATGAAAGAGGTTCGAGACGGCTCTCTGTCTTTCCCTCCCGAGGCTGGAAACAGACTGTTCATTCTGGATTGAGTATGTCGGAGCGAGATGAGCGAACCCACTTGCCGGCCCCAGCCGATGCCGGCGCGATAGATCGCCACATCGTCACCCGCGTGTATCCCATCGGATATGGCCACGAGCGCTATGGAACGGCGGTGGAACGGGACGTTCATCTGCTGGACTACTGGCGCATCATCAAGAAGCGCAAGTGGGTTGTTCTCGGCGTCCTGATGATGGTGGTGACGGTGGTGGCCATCCGCATGTACCGGGCGCGCCCCATTTATCAAGCGTCGGGCAAAGTGATCATCAACCAGCAGACGCCGGTACCGCTGGCCAACAAGCAGGAAGCCCTCTCTTATTCCTCCAACGATACCCAGTATCTGCGCACGCAGATCAACGTCTTGCAGAGTCGCACGTTGGCTCGACGGGTGATTGAAGAACTCTCCCTGGACCGTCAGCCCGAGTTCGCCGGCTTCGCCCGGATTCGTGATGCGGCGCTGCGGGATAAGTTGATGGTTGATCGCTTCCTGAGCGGTTTACGGGTCGAACTCATCCGCGACACGCGCATCGTCAAAGTGACCTATGAGTCGCCCGATCCCCAGTTGGCCGCTCAGATCGTCAATGCCCTGATGGATCAGCTCATCGAGTACACGCTGACGGCCCGGTTCGAATCGACCCGCCAGGCGCGAGAATGGCTCAATAAGCGGCTCACCGAATTGCGAGAGAAGCTCGAGCAGTTACAGGAAGAATTAGTGCGCTATAGTCGAGAGCACGAGATCATTCAACTCGATGAGAATCAGACGATCGCCATTGAGCGGTTGACCGATCTGAATCGACGATTGGTGGAAGCGGAGGCCGAGCGCATCCGCGCCGAGACGCTCTACCGGTTGAGTCGGGAGGCCGATGTCGATACATTGCCGCCGGTCCTGTCCAATCCCATTGTGCAAACACTGCGGCAGCGCTTGGCCGACGATCGGCGGCGGCTGGTGAAGCTCCAACAACAATACACCGATGAGTGGCCGGAGGTCAGATCGCTCAAAGAGCAGATCGCCGAAACCGAGCAGCAACTGGCCGAAATCAAGAAACAGATACTGGCCAAGATCGAGGCCGATTATAAGGCGGCGCGTACGCGAGAGGAGAATCTGCGCGCCGAGCTGATGGCCCAGCGGGCCGAGACCTTGCGTCAGAACGAGCGAGCCATCAATCTGTCCATCAAGCAACAGCAGGTGGAAGCCAGCGCCCAACTCTATCGCAGCCTGCTGCAGAAGATGAACGATGTCGATCTCCTCTCCACGTTGACCACGACGAACATTCAGATTCTGGACCGCGCTCAGGTGCCGACGGCGCCAGCGCGGCCGCGCAAACTGTTCTACACGGGTATGAGCGGATTGGTCGGATTGCTGTTGGGGATTCTGCTGGCGCTGTTCATCGAGTACCTGGATAATACGGTGAAATCGACCGAGGACGTGGATCGGTTGCTGGGTCTCCCGTCGCTGGGCGTCGTGCCCGCTCTGGAGAGCTTGGAGCGAAAGAGGCGACTGGCGCTGCCGCGGTGGGGTCGAGAGCGCCGGACGACGAAGCCCATCCTCATCCTCGACGAGCAGCATCGGTCGAGCTTTGCCGAAGCCTTCCGGTCCTTGCGGACCTCGGTGCTCCTGTCGCACGCCGAGCGCCCGCCGCGCACTATCCTGTTCACCAGCAGCAGTCCGGGCGAAGGGAAGACGACGACGGCCGTCAATACGGCGATCAGTTTGACGCAAACCGGTGCGCGCGTCATGCTCGTCGACGGCGATCTTCGCAAGCCGGGATTGCATAAGATGCTCAACATCAGCAATCAACCCGGGCTGAGTACCTATTTGACGCGCGGGATCGCCATCGATTCGGTGATCGTTCAGAATCACATTGATAACCTCTGGGTCATTCCATCGGGACCGGTACCTCCCAATCCATCGGAGTTGCTCTCATCGCGAAAGATGCGCGAAGCCGTCAGGGCATTGAGCGAGCAATACGATTTCGTCATCCTGGACTCGCCGCCCGTCTCTACGCCCGACGCCTTGATTCTCTCCACCATGGTCGATGGGGTCATCCTGGTCATTCGGTGTGGCGAGACGCCGCGCGAACTGGTGCAACGCGCCAAGCAGTCGCTCCAGGACGTGAACGCGAAAATATTCGGCGTAGTGCTCAATCGGATGGACGTCGGGCAAGACGGCTACTATTACTACTACTACCGATATTACTACGCCGATGAAGAGCCGCAAGACGAATCGCCGATGGTCGAGGGATGAGGGCGTTCGCCAGGTCGACTGGCGGGACACGATGATTGATATTCACTGTCACATTTTACCGGAACTCGATGATGGTGTTCGTACGCTGGACGAATCTCGGGCGTTAGGGGAACTCCTCATCGACCAGGGGGTGACGACTGTGGTCGCCACGCCTCATGTGTTCGATCTCCGCTACCCGACGCCATCCAGCGATGAGATCATGGGTCAATTGTCTCGCGTGAAGGAGGCGCTGGCTGGGCGAGTGAACATCGTGTGTGGAGCAGAAGTTCGTCTCGTCCCCGAGATCATGACGGTGCTGGATCGGAAAGAGATCTTCATCAATGGCGGACGGTACCTGTTGATCGAGTTCCCCGGTGGGCTCATTCCTCATGGGACGGAGAATCTGCTCTTCGAGTTGATGGCCGTGGGCGTTCGACCGATCATCGCCCATCCCGAACGGCATCGTCGTCTTCTGGCCGATCCAGATCGACTCGCCCGGTTGGTTCAGATGGGATGCTACGCGCAATTGGATGCGCCATGTCTGCTGGAGAAGCGCGAGCAGCGGCGCATCGCCCTCGGGTGGATCCGGGCGGGATTGATTCACTGTGTCGCCTCCGATGCGCATCGACCGCGTTGGCGACCGCCGAAGCTCATCACCGCCTATCAGGAGGTGGAGAAGACATGCGGCCTGGAGATCGCCCGGGCGTTGTTCATCGAGAACCCGCGAGCCATCATCCAGGACGAAGAACTTCCCTTCGCTCCCGCTGTGGAGCCGGCGCGGAAGCCCATCGGTGGATGGTGGCGACGATGGTGGTGGACATGACGTGAGCGCGCATCACGAAGTTGAGGAGGAGCATCCATGTCTGAGATTTGTGTGATTGGAGTGGGACATGTTGGATTGGTCACAGCGGTCTGTTTGGCGAAACTGGGTCACTCGGTCATTGGCGTCGATAAGAATGCCGAGCGCATCGATCAGCTCAATCGCGGACAATGCCCGTTCTACGAGCCGGGACTGGACGAACTCCTCGACGAAGGCCTCCGGCAGGGACGACTCGCGTTCTCCACTCGGTTGAGCGATGGCATTGTGGGGAGCGAGATCATTTTCATTTGCGTGGGGACGCCAGCGGTGGCCGATGGTCGCGCGGATATGTCGCAGGTGGAAGAAGTCGCCCGCGCCGTCGCCCAGCACATGACCGGCTATAAACTGATTGTAGAGAAGAGCACCGTGCCGGTCAAAACCTCGCAATGGATCAAACGAACCATCGGATTATTGAATCGACGGGGCGTGGCATTCGATGTGGCCAGTAATCCCGAATTCCTGCGCGAGGGATCGGCCATTCACGACTTCATGCATCCGGATCGCATCGTCATCGGCGTGGAATCCGAGCGGGCGAAAGCATTGATGCTCAGGCTCTATGAGGGCTTCGATTGTCCCATTTTGGTCACCGACATCAGCACGGCCGAGATCATCAAGCATGCCTCCAATTCGTTCCTCGCCATGAAGATCTCTTACATCAACATGATTGCCGATCTCTGCGAGCGGGCGGGAGCCGATGTGCGCATGGTCGCCGAAGGCATGGGATATGACGCGCGGATTGGACGGGCGTTTCTGGATGCCGGCGTCGGATATGGCGGGAGTTGCTTTCCCAAGGACGTGAAAGCCTTCGCCGCGCTGGCCGAAGAACTGGGCGTGAACTTCGGATTGCTCAGAGAAGTCGATCGTATCAACGAGGCGCGCATCGAGCGCCTGATGGCCAAGTTGCGGGAAGCGCTCTGGGTATTGAATGGGAAGCAAATCGGCGTTCTCGGGCTCGCGTTCAAGCCCGACACGGATGACATTCGTGAGGCGCCCAGCGCGCGATTGATCGACCGGTTGCTCAGGGAGACGGATATGCGGTTGAAACTCTACGATGTGAAGGCGATGTCGGCGATGCGAGAACTCTATCCGCCGGACGAGCGCCTCGCTTACGTCGACTCGCCGTATGAAGCGGCCCGGGATGCCGAAGCCATCGTCATTTTGACCGAGTGGGACGAATTCAAGAAGCTCGATTTGATGAAACTCAAGGGCGTGATGCGGACGCCGATCATCGTGGATGGACGGAACATCTTCGAGCCCGATCACATGCAGGAGTTGGGATTCGAATATTACTGCATGGGGCGGAAGAATATCAGAAATCATTTTTGAGGGGTTGATCGCAAACGGGATGGCTCGACTCTCGGACGCCAGAGGTGAGAGCCTCCAGATGGCGCATCCGACGTTTGACATCCGGAGATAGCCTGTATGGCCACCGTACTCATCACCGGCGGAGCCGGATTTTTAGGATCACACCTCTGCGATCGATTCTTGGCCGAAGGGTGGGAGGTCATCGCCATGGATAGTTTTCTCACCGGGACGCCGGACAATCTCGCTCACCTGTTCGGCCAATCGCGGTTTCGATTCATCAAATACGATGTGACCCAGTATATTTTCGTCCCGGGCTCCATCGATCTCGTCCTCCACTTCGCCTGTCCGGCCAGTCCGGTCGATTATTTGCGATACAAGATTCACACCATGAAGGTTGATTCGTTGGGGACGCTTCATACGCTGGGGTTGGCCAAAGCGAAGGGCGCGCGTTATCTCCTCGCCTCCACGTCGGAGATTTACGGAGATCCGGAAGTCCACCCGCAGCCGGAAACATACTGGGGACACGTCAACCCCATCGGTCCGCGCTCGGTGTACGATGAGGCCAAGCGATTCTCCGAAGCGTTGAGCATGGCCTACTATCATACCCATGGCGTGGATGTGCGCATCGCCCGCATCTTCAATGTCTATGGCGAGCGGATGCGCATGAACGATGGTCGGGCCATTCCCACATTCATCGTTCAGGCGCTTCGCCGAGAGCCCATCACCGTCTATGGTGATGGGACGCAAACGCGGAGCTTCTGCGAGGTGAGTGATCTGGTCGATGGCGTCTATCGACTGGCCACGCGACCCGATCTGGCCGGGGAAGTCGTCAACCTGGGGAATCCGGAAGAATACGCCATCATCGAGTTAGCTCAGACGGTGAAAGAACTCACCGGCTCATCATCGGAAATCGTATTCAAGCCGTTGCCCGCCGATGATCCCAAGAGGCGGCGACCGGATATCACCAAGGCCAAGCGATTGCTCGGATGGCAACCCCTGGTCGGCCTCCGGGAAGGCTTGGAGCGCACTATCGCTTATTTTCGACGGAAGTTACAGGAGATCGGAGAGGCATATGAATGAGGTCGCTGTCATGGGACTGGGATATGTGGGCCTTCCGCTGGCGTTAGCGTTTGCCGAGCGGGGGCTGAGGACCTACGGGATCGATGTCGATGCCCGGCGCGTGGAGCTCCTCCGGGCGGGGACATCGTACATTGGCGATGTGACCGATGAGCAAGTGCGGCGCGCTCGGGCCCGGTTCACTCCCACGACCGAGACGGCAGTGCTCGACCGCGCCGAGGCCGTGATCATCTGCGTCCCCACGCCGCTGCGCAAGACCCGAGATCCGGATATCTCCTACATCATCGCGGCCGCCGAAGAAGTGGCGCGCCACATTCACCGGGGCATGCTCATCATCTTGGAGAGCACGACGTATCCGGGGACGACCGAAGAGGTCCTCAAACCCATTCTCGAAGGGAGCGGCTTGAAAGTCGGTCGAGACATCTTTCTCGCTTTTTCGCCCGAGCGGATCGATCCCGGCAATAAACGATATACGATTCGGAATACGCCCAAGGTCGTCGGGGGCGTCACGCCCGCTTGCACCAAGCGCGCCGTGGAACTCTATCGGCGCATCATCGAGCGCGTCATTCCCGTATCTTCGGCCAAGACGGCGGAGTTGGTGAAACTCCTGGAAAACACGTTCCGGGTGATCAACATCGGGTTGGTCAATGAGATGACCATGCTCTGTCGGCGCATGGGGGTCGATGTCTGGGAAGTGGTGGACGCGGCGGCGACCAAGCCATTCGGATTCATGCCGTTTTATCCCGGCCCGGGGATTGGCGGCCATTGCATCCCCGTCGATCCGCTCTATCTCTCCTGGAAAGCCAAACTGTTCAACTTCACCACGCGATTCATCGAGTTGGCCGACGAGATCAATCGTCGCATGCCCGAGTATGTGGTCGGCTTGGTCGCCGACGCGCTCAACGATCACGGCAAGCCGATTCGAGGATCTCATATCCTCCTGCTGGGCGTGGCCTACAAGAAGGATGTGGCTGATACCCGGGAATCCCCGGCTCTGGAGGTTTTAGAGTTACTGTTGCGGCGAGGGGCTCATGTTCTCTATAATGATCCATTTGTACCTGAATTGGTGAGCAATGGACGACGATGGTGCTCATCCGAATTGAATGAACCGTTATTCGAGGAGGTCGATTGTAGCGTGATCTTGACCGATCACAGCCTCTACGATTGGCCGTGGATTGTGAACTGTTCGAAACTGGTGGTGGATACGCGGAACGCCACGAGGGGCTTAACCGCACGAGGAAAAATTTATCGCTTATGACTGAGGTGGTCAAACTTGACGATTTGGAGTTCAGCCGACAAGAGTTGTGGTATGCCATTCATACCAAGCCTCGTCAGGAGGATTTCGCCGAGGCCAACTTGCGCAATCTGGGGTTGCCGACCTTCAATCCCAAGTTGAAGGAGAAAAAGCTCATTCGAGGCGTTCGGCAGGACGTGATAAAACCACTGTTTCCCAGTTACATCTTCTGCAAGTTTCGCTGCCGGGATTTTCTCCGGGCGGTCAAATATGCGCGCGGCGTTCGCGATATCGTTCGCGCCGGCGATATTCCCATCCCGGTGGGCGAGGAGATCATCGCCGTCATCCGTCAGCGCATGAAGGGTGGGTATGTGGTTATCGAACCGCCCAAATTCAACCCCGGCGATAAGGTGGTGGTCGAGGATGGACCCTTGCGGGGATTCGTCGGCATCTTCGAGCGAGAGACCAAAGATTCGGAGCGTGTCGTCATCCTGTTGAACACGATCAAATATCAAGCGCGGGTGGTGATGGAGCGAGAGCATTTGAAGAAGATCTGATCGAAGAGAGCCCATCTTCATCCTCGGCGAGCCGACCATGGAGAAGACATTATGGCTACGTACCTGGTGACCGGGGGAGCGGGATTCATCGGATCGCACCTGGTCGAAGCCTTGGTGAATCGGGGAGAGCGCGTTCGCGTCTTGGATAATCTGAGCGAGGGGAAGATGGAGAATGTGGCCTCGGTGATCGATCGCATCGAGTTCATGCGGGCCGATGTTCGTGATCCCGAGGCGGTGCGAGCGGCCGTCGAAGGCGTGGATTACGTCCTGCATCAGGCGGCACTGCGCTCGGTGCCTCGCTCGGTGGACGATCCGCTGTCCACCAACGACGTGAACATCACCGGGACGTTGCACCTGTTACGAGCCGCTCATCAGGCCGGTGTGAAGCGAGTGGTCTGTGCATCATCTTCATCAGTGTATGGTGGGAGCGGCGAAGCGCAGCAGTCCGAATCGCAGTTGCCCGCCCCTCTCTCTCCCTATGCGGTATCCAAGATCGCCGATGAATATTACTGCGCCGTGTTCACCAGAACGTATGGATTGGAGACGGTGAGTCTGCGGTACTTCAACGTGTTCGGTCCACGCCAGGACCCGGCATCTGAGTATGCGGCGGTCATTCCCCGCTTCATCCTCGCCGCTCTGAACGATGAGCCGCTGGAGATCCACGGGGATGGATTGCAGTCGCGGGATTTCACCTACGTAGATAATGTCGTCGAGTTCAATCTCCTGGCAGCGACGGCGCCCGATATTGCCGGCGAGGTGTTCAATGTCGGGTGTGGCCAGAGCTATCAGGTGCTCGAGATTAAGACCTATCTGGAGAAGATCCTGGGGAGATCATTGAAGTTCTATCATGCGCCGCCGCGAAAAGGCGACGCGCGATATACGTGCGCCGATATGAGCAAGGCCCGGCGGCTGCTGGGATACGAGCCGAAGATTCCGTTCGAAGATGGGTTGCGCCGAACGCTGGCTTATTTCCAACAAGAGATGCGTCGAGGGACGGGTTCGACATCATGATCGATCTTCACACCCACACGAGCATTTCCGATGGAACGCTTTCGCCGACCGAACTGGTTCGCGCCGCCAAGGAGAAGCATCTGGAGGCGGTGGCCGTGACCGATCATGATATTGTCGATGGACTGCCCGAAGCGCTGGCCGCCGGGCGAGAGGTCGGTCTTCTGGTCATTCCCGGCGTCGAAATCAGCGCCGACAGCCGGGCCGGGTCAATGCACATATTGGGGTATTTCGTGGATTATCGCGACGTCTCATTCCGGCGCGCCCTTCAGGAATTGCGCCAGTATCGGAATGAGCGCAATCCCAAGATCGTCGCTAAACTCAATCAACTGGGCCTGGCCCTCACCTACGAGGAAGTCAAAGCCAAAGCCGGTCGCGGAGCCGTAGGGCGTCCCCATTTCGCTCAAGTGCTCGTCGAGAAAGGATACGTGCGATCGACGCAGGAGGCGTTCGATAAATACCTCAAGGCGGGCGCGCCCGCCTATGTGGATAAAAAGCGCTTGGCGCCCGCCGAAGCCATCGATCTCATCCATCGAGCCGGCGGGCTCGCCGTGATGGCCCATCCGGTTCGGTTGAACGTGCGCGACGAGCGCGATCTGGAGGCGCTCATCCGCGACGTCATTGATTGTGGCGTCGATGGGATTGAGGCCTACTATAGCGATCACAGTCGTGAGTTGACGCGCTGGTTGCTCGACATGGCGCGACGGTTCGATCTGCTCGTGTTTGGAGGGAGTGACTTTCATGGCGACCATAAGCCTCATATCGATCTCGGCGTGGGCCGAGGCGATCTGGCCGTTCCCGTCGAGTTATTGAAGCCCATCGAACGGCGTTTCGGCAGGAGCCTCAGCGATGTCGATGGCTGGTGAGCGATTGAAAGCTCGCCGGGAACAGGTCGCCGCTCGATTCAGCAGGTCGAGGACATCAGAACGATGCATGGAGGATGAAACGTATGCCCGAAGGATTCACCGTGTGGTTCACCGGATTGCCCAGCTCGGGAAAGAGCACGTTAGCGCGCCTGCTGGAGCCGGTGATCCAGCAACGAGGATTACACGTTGAAGTATTCGATGGAGACGAAGTGCGGCAGCACCTCTCTAAAGGATTGGGATTTTCCAAGGAGGATCGAGATGAGAATATTCGTCGCATCGCCTACGTCGCCGGATTGGTGACGCGCACCGGCGGTGTGGCCATCACCTGTGCGATCTCGCCCTATCGAGCGCTTCGCCAGGAGGCGCGGCAGCGAATCGGACGGTTCGTCGAAGTGTTCGTTCACTGTCCAGTAGAGGAGTGCATCGAGCGGGATGTCAAAGGGCTCTACAAAAAGGCGCTCAGCGGTGAAATCCAGAATTTCACCGGCATCTCCGATCCCTATGAGGAGCCGGAGCATCCGGAGGTCGTGGTGGAGACGCATCGGGAATCGCCCGAAGAGAGTCTCTCCAAGATCGTGCGGCGCCTGGAGGAACTGGGCTATCTGCCGCCGGAGGGATTCGGTGGGCTGACGCCGGTCTCCGTGCCCACCTATCTCTATCGGGAGATCCAGCAGCGACTGGACCGAAGCCGGTTCCACGATGTCTCTCATTACGTGACGCATCTGCTCGTCCAGGCGTTGGAGGATCTCGAAGAGATGCCCATCACCGATCAGCAACGGCAGCAGATTCTGGGACGATTGAGAGAGTTAGGATACGTGGAGTGAGCGACGGGTGGAGAGTGCTCTTGGAGCGAGAGCGCGGCACTCGTTGTTGGTTGCTTCGAGCAGGGGAGCCGAGAAGGTCGTCATGCTCGTCCTGATGGAGGTTCATACTGATGATTCCCAAACCCCATGGTGGTAAACTCGTCGATCGCGTGTTGAGTGTCAGGGAGCGAGATCAAGTGCTCGCCGAGGTGGACGCGCTCCCTCAGTTGACGCTTCATACCGAACTGGCCACGGATGTGATGAACATTGCCACCGGCGTGTTCAGTCCGCTGGAAGGATTCATGAACGAGGACGATTTCCGGGGCGTGCTCCATCATAAGCGCCTCGCCAATGGTCTCCCGTGGACGATTCCCATCGTGCTCGACGTCGGCGAAGAGGACATCCGACGACTCGGGCGCCCGACGGTGCTCATGTGCGATGGTCATCCGGTGGCCTTGTTTCACCCGGGGAAGCCCTTCCGTTATGATAAAGAGGAATTTGCCCGGCAGGTATACGGGACCACCGATCGCCGGCATCCGGGCGTGGCGCGCCTGGAGGGTATGAAGGAGTGGCTCGTGGGTGGAGAGGTCGATCTCATCCAGGAGATCGAAACGCCGTTTTATAAATATAGTCTCCGGCCGATCGAAACCCGCGTCTTATTCGAGACCAAAGGCTGGCGCACAGTGGTCGGCTTTCAGACGCGGAACGTTCCCCATCTCGGACATGAATACGTGCAGAAAACGGCGCTCACCTTCGCCGATGGACTGTTCATCAATCCGGTGATCGGTCGGAAGAAGCCTGGTGATTTCAAAGACGAGGTCATCCTCAAAGCCTATGACGCGCTGATGGCGCACTATTATTTGAAAGAACGCGCTGTGATGGCCATCTTGCGGACGGAAATGCGATATGCTGGTCCTCGGGAGGCCATCTTCCATGCCATCGTACGGAAAAACTTCGGCTGCACCTATTTCATCGTGGGGCGCGATCACGCCGGCGTGGGTGATTTCTACCCGCCATATGCTGCCCAGGAGATCTTCGATGAGTTTCCCGATCTCGGCATCATGCCGCTCTTTTTCAAGGCATTCTTCCATTGCCGACGCTGTGGGAGCGTCGCTAATGAGAAGACGTGCCCCCACGGCGAGGATGATCGATTGAACTTCAGCGGCACGCGATTGAGAGAACTGCTCTCCAAAGGTGAGTTGCCCCCCAAAGAACTCATTCGACCCGAGGTGGCCAAGATCATCATCGAGTTCGGAGATCCGTTCGTCGCCTGAGGCGCGAGCGATGAGGCACCCACCTTCGAGGATGGCCGGTATTCATCCATCATCCATCCCATCCGGTGCGGCGCACGCGGCGACGTAGCGAAGGGCAACAGGCGCCAGTTCTGACTCGGCTGGTCGGGGATGAGGCGATGCTGTGTCACCCATTCGATGATGAGCGTGCGGATGTCCCGATTCGAGCGGTAGACGATGGGAGCCCGTTTCAGCATCGTGTATCCTCCACCACCATTGACGCGATAATTGTTGGTGGCTACGCGGAACATTTGATCTGGATCGACGGGTTTCCCTCGAAACGTCAGATGGACGATGCGATCTCCCACCGGGCGGCGAAGGTCGATATCGTATCGGACACCTTCGGCAGTATCGAAGTTGAAGCCGGGAACGTCGGGATTCACCAGCTCGCGTGGCGTGGCTCCCGGACGGTAAGGGAGGAAGTACCGCGCCGCATGTTCTAACGCCTGTTTGAGTTGGCGACCGGTCAATTCGACGACGACGAGCGTATTCTCGTAAATGTAAAGGCTGGCAATTTGTCGCACCGTCACCGGTCCAGCCGGGATGTGAACCGAGGGATTGAACATGGCGGCCAGGGAGACGTCGGCTTTCCCCACGTCCAATTGCACCCGATGAATGAGGTCCAGAATAGCCGTGTCCTTGAATCGCGCCTCGCGCCCATCCAGATCCCTGGCCGTCTGGCCAATCACCGTATCGAGCCAGGCTTCCGTTCGTTGATGGTATGGTCTGGCCAGATCCAGGATCTCCGCATCGGCGGTGACGGCGTCATTGACGGGGATCAATCGACCGTGTTTGGCCACTATTCGCCATCGCCCATCCGTCCCTCGCTCCAGGACGAGATCGACGCGGGCCAGATGCTCCGCCCACCGGCCGGCATTGACCAGCAAGACGCCATTGACCAATGCTTCCGGGACTCGCCGATGGGTATGTCCCATGAGGATCACGTCCACACCGGGAACGGATTCGGCGATCTCATAGGCGCGATTCTCTCCGGGGATCTCAGAGGGCCGACGACGTCCCGTCTTCGGATCGCGATCCAGTCCCATATGAGCGGCGATGACGACGACGTCACATCGTTCCTTCCGGCGGAGAATGGGAACCCACCGCCGAGCTTCCTCCAGGGCATCGCGAAATTCCAACCCGGCGTAGTTCTCCCTGTTCTCCCACACTGGCACCCCAGGAGTCGTCAACCCGAGAACGCCCACTCGCACACTCCCCACTTCGCGGATCGCATAAGGCGCGAAATAATTCGATCCATCGCTCTGGCGAGTGATGTTGGCCGAGAGCCAGGGAAAACCAGCTTGACGCCGTGCCTTGTCAATCACCTGGAGACCAAAATTGAATTCGTGATTCCCCACTGTCATGGCGTCATAGCCCATGTAGCTCATGACCAGCATCATGGGATCGGGCCATGTTCGCGCTCTCGTGTGATGATAATAGACGAGCGGCGTGCCTTGAATGCCATCGCCGTTGTCGATGAGGAGTGTATTGGGTTGCTCTCGACGAATCTGTTTGACGATGGTGAAGATCTTGGCCAGGCCACGATTGGCCGGCCGATCAGTGTAATAGTCGATCGGATAGATGTTCCCATGAACGTCGGTCGTACCGAGAAGCGTGATCGAGGTCCGCGCCGGTGGATCGACATCGAAACGCTCAGCGCTCCAGGCACCCAGGCCGAGAAGAGCGAGGGCGAGGAGCAGAGAGGAGGTACTACGAAATCGCCACTGACGGTCTTCCATGTTGATCAGCCTTCGCGTTCTTCGATCGGGCGAGTAATTATGAATCAATCAGTGAATCGGCGGCAAGTTGGTGAGAGTTGATCGGTGACACGTTCATCCTGCTTCGTGAGAGCGAATAGCCATCATCACCGATGCGCAGAGGGCGGAGAAGAACGGTGGATCCTCACGTCTGACTCAACGCTCGAACGTTGTTCGCCAGGGAACGGTTCTCTCCAGCGCGCCGATCAGCGGTTGGGAGTTCCCGGGAGGACGTCATGCACCAAGAGGCGCACCTGAGCGAGCGATCTTTCACCATAGGCGGGCACGAGTCATTCTTCTTTGGCCCCATTCCTCGAATACCCTGGAGCTGGCCTTCGAGGATGGTGGCGCTTCCGACCCAGAGGACGAGACGTGACCCCTCCCCGCTGACCGGCCGCAGAGCCTCCCAGCAGGAAGGTGAGCCGTCCGTGACCGGCCGACGCCATGACCCCTCCCCGCAGCCAGGCTACGGGGGCTCTCTCCAAGCTCTGTGCCCATCTGTGGACGATGAATGCGATTGCATAGTCATCGAAACGATAATCCCGTACAACATCTGTGTCCATCCGTGGCGATGAATGGCCTCCTGTTACTCGCAGAACCAGGCGCGCTCCTCCGTCCGGTACCGAACGTCTTCGCTCAGGCCCCGAAACCGGCCTTCGAGGATAGTGACGCTCCTTGCTCTGAGGAAGCTGGCCGTTAGAACTCACACCGACCGATCTACCGTCCCGCGCTTGGTGACGCACGGGTATGGCAACGACGTCAAGCTGCTCGCACCAGCCAATCTGCTATCCTTACAAAACGGATCGGATGGATCTTGTTCTAGAGACGATGCCCCGCCCGCTTTCAAAAAGGGTGGCGCCGAATGGCATCTGGCGTTACTCGTTCTCCAGTGGTCGATCATAGCCGATGATCGATCTTCTCCCTTGTACGTGCGCCCTCCGAGTTCTCCGGTGTGGTCATCACAAGCTGGCCAGGATCGACCACCTCTCGGAGATGGGGCCGCCTTTTCAAGACTCATGGGAATGGGGAGATCAGTATCCTGGCGCGTGCTTCGGGCTTTTTTGCGCGCCTTCCGGATTGTTGACTCCCGGTTGGTGCTTCCCGGGCTTTGATCCACGTTGACAACTGATGGTCTCTTTGGTAGGGTTCCTTCCTCGCTGTCATCGAAGCGTGGAATGGAGTTTCGGACGCAGGGAGGAAAATGCAGGATGAACCGCTTTCGAATGCTCATCGCCCTATTCGTCGTGATCGCCGTTTCAGGAGTTCTCACCACTGCCTCCACGCCGCCGCGAGCGGTTCAGGAGCCCGAGGATCTCACCGTCGTCCCCCGCACGCCGGTGGTGTATGAAGGAATGCGAATTCAAGCTGGATTGCAACTCCCTGACGGAACCTGGAAGACGCGACCGGTTCAACAGCGAATTCCTTGCATCGGGAAGATCACCGCCGGCGTTCCCATCTTCTCGGCGGTGCAGGTCGAACAAGTGGGCTCCGAGCCCGAATGGAAAGAGATACCCATCGAGTTCAAAGACATCGAACAAACGTTCACCACGCGCGTCTTGATCGTTCCCACCGAGGGAATCATCGATGACCTGCAAGTGAATGTGACTGCGGGCGGTGAACCGCTTCGCGTCGAGGCAGAGACGACCGCACCGATTGCCGTCATGGAATTGGTCGGTGAGACGACGCTCGAGCTGGAGCTCCCTCGGATCACCCGCGAGATCGCCAAGATCGTGTTGAACATATTGGATCTTCGACGGAACATCAATCTGGACGAGGCGTTGAGCCAACTGGAGATTCCCAATATGCATCTGCGATGGATTCCCGTTTCGGCCGAAGGCATCGCCGAATTCGTCTCTCCCGATCCCAACATGCCTCCCGGATTGCAGCAGCAACTGGCCGATATGGACACTGTCCGCGTCCACATTATTGGAGCGGGATCATTACGGCTGCTCCGCTGAATTGAACAGGCTCCGGTCTCTGTGCATCCGGGTTCGACTGCCTTGGCCGATCATCCTGATCTCTGCTCCATCTCGTTGGAAGTGGAAGCACCCGCTTGCTTGACTCGCTTCCATCGGGGAGATTACCATCAACGATGATGGCGCGGAAGAAACTCGTTCTCATCGATGGCATGTCGAACGTCTATCGCGCGTACTTTGCTATCCCTCGCCTCTCTAACCGCCAGGGACTGCCCACCAATGCCATTTATGGATTCACGACCATGCTGCGAAAGGTCCTCAAAGACGAGCGGCCGGATTACATCGCCGTCGTTTTTGACACGGAAGAGCCCACCTTTCGACACGAGATGCATCCCGAGTATAAAGCGAATCGAGCGGAGATGCCCGACGACATGGCCTTGCAGATGCCCTATATCCTTCGCGTCTGTGAAGCCTTGCGCATTCCCGTGCTAAAAATTCCCGGCTACGAAGCCGATGATATCATCGGGACGCTGGCTCGACGTGCTGAGAAGGAGAAGATGGACGTCGTCATCGTATCTAATGACAAGGATCTCTGTCAGTTGGTCGATGATCACGTCGTCGTCGTGAAGGCGGATCGGCAGACGACCACGGTACTCGATCGCAAGGGGGTTGAGGAGCGACTGGGCGTGCCGCCGGAAAAGGTCGTTGATGTGTTGGCTCTGTGGGGCGACGCCTCCGATAACATCCCCGGCGCGCCGGGCATTGGTGAGAAGGGCAGTGCACAGATCATCAAGCAGTTCGGATCATTGGAGAACGCGCTCGCCCATTGGGATCAGGTCAAGCGCAAGTCGTATCGAGAGGCGCTTCGCGATTATAAGGAGCAAATCCTGAAATCGCGCGAGCTGGTCACGATCAGAACTGATCTCCCCATCGACATCGACTGGGAGGCGCTTCGATATCGGGAGCCGGATCCCGATGAGACAATCGCGCTGTTCACCGAGTTGGATTTCGCGTCCCTGCTCAAGGACTTCATCGATCTCGATACCAGGAAAGTCGCCGCTCGGACGGCGCGCGCCGCGCGACCAACTGCAGAACCGCCGGGTGAATATCGCGTGGTGACCGATCGGCAGGAAGCCCGACGGATCCTCGATGGGCTCTGGGAGCGCGATCGCTTCGCGTTCGTCCTGGATATGAACGCCGATGAGGTGAGAGGCGTTTCCTTGGCCACTCGGCCGCGCTCGGCCAGCTACATCGATCTCACAACAAGCGGCCTCTCGCTCGACGATTTCCAGGAAGCGTTCGAAAACGGCCTGTTGGCCAAGACGACGCACGATTTGAAGCAGACGCTCAAGCTGTTCCTGCCTCGCCGTATGGCCATCGAGGGGTCGATCGATGATGTCATGATCGCTTCCTGGTTGTTGGATCCCAATCGCGGAAAGTACGATCTGGCCACCATCGCGCGGGAGCACCTGGGCATCGACGTTCCCACCGAGGCGACGGCCGAGCATCTGGCCGAACAAGCTGATGTCATCTGGCGGCTGACCGGTGAGTTGCGCCAGCAATTGAAGGAGAATGAACTGACGAAGCTCTACGAAGAGATGGAATTGCCGCTCGTGGAGATTCTGGCCGACATGGAGCTGGCTGGCATTCGCGTCGATCCTCAAGTACTCCGGGAGGTGGGCGAGGAGCTGGAAGCCGAGCTGGAGGAGCTCTCCCAGAAGATTTATCGCGAAGCGGGACGGGAATTCAACATCAACTCGCCCCAGCAACTAGCCGGAGTGTTCGAGGCCCTGCACATCGAGGTCACGCGCAAGACGAGAAAGACGGGGCGGATGTCGACCAGCGCTGACGTCCTCGAGGGATTGGCGTCTCAATATCCCATCGCCCGGTACGTTCTCGAATATCGCGAATTGGCCAAGTTGAAGGGAACGTACGTGGACGCGCTGCCCAAGTTGATCAATCCTCAGACCGGTCGAATTCACACGACGTTCGATCAGACGGGAACGGCGACCGGTCGGCTGTCATCGAAGAATCCCAATCTGCAGAACATCCCCGTTCGCTCTGAACGCGGGCGCGAGATTCGTAAAGCATTCGTCGCCGCTCCTGGTCATCGACTCATCTCCGCCGACTATTCGCAGATCGATCTGCGCGTTCTGGCGCATATGACGGGCGATGAGGCGATGACGCGGGCGTTTCGCGAGGGGCGCGATATCCACGCCGAGGTCGCACGCACCGTGTTCGGGGCCAAGACGGAAAAAGAGGAACGAGAGTTGCGTCGCCTGGCCAAGATCGTCAATTTCGCCATCGCTTATGGCATCGGCGCGTTCGGTCTCTCTCAACGGGTGGGTCTCTCGCGGAGAGAAGCGCAAGCTGTGATCGAGAATTATTACCGGCGCTATCCGGGCGTCCGTCGCTACATGGAAGAGACGCCCAAGCTGGCGCGGAAACAGGGCTTCGTCCGAAGCCTCTGTGGGCGCATCCGTCCCATTCCCCAGATCGCGAACAAGAATTATGCCGTCCGCCAACGCGCCGAGCGCGAAGCCATCAATGCGCCCATTCAAGGTGGTAGTGCCGATATCTTCAAACTGGGCATGATTCGCGTCTATCGGGCGTTGAAGCGGGAAGGGCTCAAGGCGCGCATGGTCCTTCAGGTTCACGATGAGCTTCTTCTGGAAGTTCCGGTGCGGGAGGTCAAACGGGTGCGCGAGCTGGTCAAACAGGAGATGGAACAGGCTTATCCGTTGCGCGTTCCGCTGGTCGTCGAAGTCGGCGAGGGGAAGAATTGGTTGGAAGTCAAGTAGACGAGAAGGCGAGGTGGTCGCACGCTCGTCGCAGAGAGGCGGCGCCGCTGCGCCCGCCAGCCGATCCTTCAGTATAGGGATGATCGAGGGCGAGTGGACGCCGGATCGTCATCGGGATAGCGGGAGGGCCGAGCGTGGGCGTTGAAAAAGGTTCGATGATTCTCGTCACCGGAGCGACCGGGTTCATTGGCCGTCGCTTGTCGGCGGCGCTCGATGAGTGCGGCTACGAAGTCGCCGTTTTGTCACGCCAGCCATCGCGCGCGCAGCAACGGGTGCCCCAGGCTAAGCTCGTCGAGGCTTGGAATCCACTCTCCGAACCCGCTCCCGTCCACGTCATCGAGCGCGTGCAGGGCATCGTTCATCTGGCCGGGGAGACGGTGGCCGGCCGCTGGACTGAAGCGCGAAAACGAGCCATTCGCGAGAGCCGCGTGCAGGGGACACGGAATCTGGTCGCTGCCGTGGCACAGACCGGGAATCGCCCTCGCGTTCTCGTCTCGGCCTCAGCAGTGGGCTATTATGGTGATCGCGGCGAAGAGATGTTGACCGAACAATCGGCGCCAGGGCGTGACTTTCTCGCCGAGGTCTGTCAAGCCTGGGAAGCCGAAGCGGCGCGCGCCGAGGACCTCGGCGTGCGCGTCGTGCGGTTGCGCATCGGATTAGTCATGGGCCCCGATGGTGGTGCGCTCAAGGAGATGCTTCCCCTGTTTCGTTTAGGATTGGGCGCGCCGCTGGGCAGCGGGCGACAATGGTGGTCGTGGATTCATCGTGACGATGTCGTGGGATTAGCCATCGAGGCGCTGGAGAAGGACGCCCTCTCCGGACCGGTCAACGCTACCGCCCCCGCGCCGGTGCGGAATAGCGAGTTCACGCGAACGCTCGGGCGCGTCCTCCGCCGTCCGACATGGCCCATGGGCGTACCCGCTTTCGTCCTTTGTATGCTCCAGGGAGAGTTCGCCGACGTGCTGCTGGCCAGTCAACGCGTCATCCCGACGCGCGCCCAGGCCATCGGTTACCCATTCCGATACGCCGACCTCGAACCGGCGCTTCGCGCCTGTGTGGAGAGGCGATGAAGCCGATGGAGAGTGGTCCATAAGAGTCGCCCGTTCGCAGGCAGTATCCATGAGACGGTGACTCCGTTCCTGTAGCCGTAACACGCGCGGTGACCAGCGTTCAGAAGCCAGGTTGGTCACTGGCGAGCAGTCCCTCATCCGCGGGGGGCGCTCCTGAGCTCGCCTTTTAAGGAAGAGGCGCGAAAGCAAACCTCCATCGGTGTTCATTCGGCGCGCCGTCCTCGACAAACGCACGTCCCCCGACTAGTATTTCCTGATCGAAAGTGATGAACGTCGCTGTCATTGGTGTAGGCCAGATGGGGTGGCACCACGCCCGCGTGTACGCGGCTCTGGACGAGGTTCGGCTGGTCGGCGTTTGCGATATCGATCGCGCCCGTGCCGACGCGGTGGCCGCCGAGTATCACACCGCGGCATATTACGATCATCGTCAACTCTTGGATCGAGTGGACGCCGTCAGCGTGGCCGTTCCCACCGAGAGCCATGCTCGTATCGGTTACGAATTCTTGCAGCGAGGCATTTCCGTATTGATGGAGAAACCCATCAGTCGAACGCTCGATGAAGCCGATGCGCTCATTGCCGCGGCCGAGCAGTCGGGCGCCATCCTGCAGATCGGTCATTTGGAACGGTTCAATCCCGCCGTTCAGGCCGTCCAGGGGATCATCACACAACCGCGCTTCTTCGAAGCCCATCGACTGGGCGTGTTCAGTCCGCGAAGCCTGGACATCGATGCCGTCATGGATTTGATGATTCATGATCTGGACGTCATCCTCTCGCTCCTCGATACTGAAGCCGTCCATATCAGCGCCGTGGGCATCCCCGTTCTCTCGTCGCGCGTCGATATCGCCAACGCCCGGATCGAGTTCGCCGACGGTTGCGTAGCCAATCTCACGGCCAGTCGCATCTCGCAGGAGAGGGTGCGCAAGCTGCGATTCTTCCAGCCGCACGATTACGTCTCGCTCGATTACACGCGACAGGAGGTGGAAATTTTCAGCCTCGTCCCTTCAGCTTCTTCCACCACGCGCCCTGAAATCTCCCGACGATTGCTCCCCGTTGAGAAACGCGAGCCGCTGCGCGCTCAGATCGAATCGTTCCTTCGCTGCGTGCGAGAACGAATCCCCCCTCGCGTTGATGGTCGGCAAGGGCGGCGCGCCCTCGCCCTGGCCCTTCGAGTGATGGAGAAAATCCGCGAACACGCCGAGCGCGTGGGCATGGAATTGCGGTTCTCATGAAAGATCCATTGGCGCGAATTGATGGGCTCCTCTCTCGAGCCATCGCCAAGGGCTATTTCCCCAGTGCCGGTTACTTGCTGGCCGTAGGAGGCCGGATTATAATCAGTAAAGCACTGGGAGATGCTGTGATCGTGCCTGAGCGCATACCGGCGACCACGGACACTATATATGACATCGCCTCACTCACCAAACCATTGGTGACCACCACGCTCGTTCTTCGCGCCAGGGAGCGGAAGTGGCTGGCGCTTGATGATTCCATCGCGCGCTTTCTCCCCGAATGCGATCGGGCTGATAAGCGCTCGATCACCATCCGGCATTGTCTCACGCACACGGCCGGTTTCCCCTCCTGGCGGCCCATCTACGCCGAGATCTCAGATCGAGATCGACTGGCCGCCTACCTCGGCGATCTTCCATTGGCGTATGCGCCGGGGACCAAAGTCGTTTACAGCGATTTGGGATTCATCGCGCTGGGCGCGGTGTTGGAGCGCGTCTATGAAATGTCGTTCGATGAGCTGGCGCGTCGAGAGATTTTTGATCCTTTGGGATTGAAGCGCACAGCATATAATCCGCCGCCCGCCCTTCGACCAGAGATCGCCGGGTCGGAGACGACTATGGACCGCGAGCGCGCGCTGGTGCAAGAATTGGGATATCGGGTAGAAAACAATGAGACGCTGCGCGCCATTCTCCAGGAGCGCCCGTTCATCTGGGGGGAGGTCCAAGATGGCAACGCTTATTTTCTGGGCGGCGCCGCCGGGCATGGTGGCTTGTTCTCCACGTTGGCCGAGACACATCGGATGGCCGAGCAGTATCTGCCTCACTCCCAATTGCTCAGGCCGGAGAGTCGGGCGTTAGCCTCGCGAAACGCCACGAGGGGTCTCGGTCGCGATCGCTCACTCGGCTGGATGTTGGCCAGCACGAGAGGATGTGCCGCCGGTCGGGCGTTGCCGCCGAATGCGTTCGGTCATACAGGATTCACCGGCACCAGTCTATGGATCGATCCCGACCGTCAGCGCGTGTACATCCTATTCACCAATCGCGGGCATCCAACACGGGTGGCTTTCAATATGAACAAGCTGCGACAGCGCTTTCATCTTTATGCGGCGCGAGCGTTGGATCGAATGTAGAGTATGCTCGAGAAGACCTTATTCGCCAGTTTCTATACGCTGGAGCGGAGTCGCTACCGATCGCCGCTCTTTGCCACTGGCGTCTCGCTCTCGCTCCTCATACACGTCATGATGTTGATCTTTCTGCGCTCGCTCAGCATCGGCTTCGGCGAAGAAGAGGCGGCCGCTTATCTCCCCGGTGGAGGAAGATCGATCGGCGAGATCGTGGAGGTCTCCAGTCGCCCACTGATCATGCCACCGCCGGAAGTCATCGATCGGTGGTTGCAACAACTCTCGTCAGTTGAGCCGAAGCAACCAAAGTATCTCGCCGAACGAAGCTCCATCGCCCGTCGTTCCGCTCGTCTCCGATCGAATGATCGCTCCCGGCGCCCAGCGGGCGGTGGTGAAGGAGGTGAGCCGGGTGGAGGCTCTGGCGCCGACGCCCAAGCCGCGAAGGAAATGACCCAAACAGAGACCGCCCAAGAAGAGACATCGCCCGCTGATCAGTCAGAGTCCGCTCAGGAATCACTTCCCGTCATCGAATCGACCGAGCGTTTGCCTACGGTGGCGTCTCAGCAGGAGCCCGCCGCCACCGGCCAGTCCCGTAAGTCGAAGGAGCCCAATCTGCCCCCGGTAGGTGAAGGACCAGATGTGGCCGCCTTGCGGGAGACGGAACCACCTTCGGCGGCGGTCAGCGACCAAGAGTCGATCATTCATCCTCGTGGTCCCATCTCCGTCAATGCCAAAGGGGTTGGGCCGGTGGGTGCTTATCTGGCATATCTGGAGCGAACGATTTACCGGTACTGGCAGATTCCTCCCGAGGCGAACCTGTTGACGCAATCGGTATCGCTGACCATCGAGTTCGAAATCGCCAAGGATGGACGCCTCCTCTCCCTCCGTCTCTACAACTCGACTGGCATGCGAGCTCTGGATCGAGCCGCTATGCGAGCCATCCAGATGGCAGCGCCGTTTCGCCCGCTACCGGACGTTTTTCCGGGTCCGAGCCAATTATTCACTGATACGTTCATCTACCACCCGCCTCCCTCGTCGAGTTGAGCGTCTATGAAGCGAGTCATCGTGGTCTTGTTCGTTCTGTCTGCGCTGAGCCAAGGGCTCATTGCCTGGAGTCGGCCCAAAGCGGCCGGTCGGAGAATCGACTCGTTCGACGCGCTGAGCCAGCAGCGGAAATCGCGACCTCGGCGGGTGAAGCCCAGGCCCACACCGCCCGTCAAGCCGCTCTCTCCGCCCGAGCCATTCGGTCCCGCTGGCCCTTTCATCCGCGTGGCCTTGGCCATGGACGTTCCATCGGCGGCGATCACCTGTGATGGGGATATCGGGCGCCTCGACGAGGAGGGCCAGAAGCCCACGCGGTTGGCCAAGGCGGAGATTCATCTGGAACCTGCACCCTCGCCTGAAGGGCCGACTCGCGTCTATCGCATTCGCGTCGCCGTTGTGCGAGATCCGGGACACGCCGAGTGGTTGAAGCAACGGCTGCAAGCGCAATTCCGGCAGCCGGTCATTCTCAAACTGAGCGACGATGGGAAAGATCGCCTCCTGTACATCGGCGAATTCCACAGCGAACGAGACGCCTTTCCGCTGGCTCGCCGATTGAAATGGGCTGGTTATCGCGACATCACGTTGGTCGATGAGATGGCGCCACCGAAACCGATTCTGGTGGCGCGAGACGCATCGGGTGCCGTGCTCTTCCAAGCTCCTCGGCAGCTCGTGTTGGCGCCCATGGATGAGCGACGCGCCCCGTTGAGTTTCAATGGGCGAACCTATCGCGGACGGTTCGTAATACGCTTGAATCAACATGGTCGTCTGCTCGTCATGAACGAATTACCTCTGGAAGAGTACCTGTGGAGCGTCGTTCCTCATGCATTGAATCCGACGGCCTTTCCGGCGCTGGAAGCGCTCAAAGCTCAGGCAGTGGCGGCGCGCACATACGCCGTGTGGAAGAAGCTGAACGCCATGGATGTGGACGGCTACGATGTCGTCGCCCGGTCGCCGTTTCAAACTTATATGGGGATGGAGGTCGAGCATCCGCTCGGCACGCGCGCCGTCAACGAGACGCGGGGGCTCATCGTCACTTATGATGGCGAGCCCATCGAGGCGGTCTATACGGCCACCTGCGGTGGCCGAACGGAGGATGCCCAGGCTGTATTCGGTCGAGCACGTCCTTACCTGCGCAGTGTGCCGTGCACACCGGAACGCCAGTGGCTGGAGGCGCACACCATGGTCACTGAGCGACCGGTCGTTCCCGAACGGGGAATGGCGTTGCTCCAGCTCGTAGGATTGACGTTACCCGAAAACATCACTGTCGACTTCCTCGATGCGCCGGCGATGGCCGATGAGGTCGCGTCGTGGTTGGCGGCGGTGGCCCGGTTCATGGGGCGGTCGGCTGAAGCCTTCGACGAATCCTCTGATCGCCTCGTTCAATTGAGTGGATTGGCGCAAGCGATCATCGAGAGATTCTATCCCCCGGACTATCTGGACGCTCTGTTCACGCCCGCCGATGTGACGTATCTCCTGGACTATGCCGATGGAACGATCGCCTCGCCCTCGGCGCGCGCGGCGCTGGCCGCGCTCATCGACGATGGAGTCTTACCACCCTCATTATTGCGGCCATCGCGTGTGTCCGATCGCCTTTCGCGCGGTCAGGTATTGCGCGCGCTGGCCCGGCTCGTGGAGCGTCGCGGTCGAGTGCCCATCGAGACGGGGCGCGTGCGGTTGTTTCGCACTCATCAGTTGATCATCGAATCGGAGCAAGGCGAGGCGCGCGCCTATTCGGTGAGCGCATCGGCGTTCTTGTTCAAGCGACTGGGTTCAGAGTGCGTGCCGGTGAATCGGTTGATCATCGTGGGTGGCGAACGTGTATGGTTTCACCGCCATGCCGCCGGGGAGATCGATTATCTCGAGTTGGAGCCGAATCCTCAGGGGGCGGCGCGCGATCGCTATTCGCCCGTCTCTCGCTGGAACGTTCGGCGCACGCCTGCGGAACTTCGAGAGCGGCTGGGCCAGCAGGGCATCGATGTGGGCGAGGTGATCGACGTGAACGTGCTCCGGCGAGACGCCGCTCAGCGCGTGACCCGGTTGGAGATCGTCGGATCCCAGGGTCGCGAGACGTTGTCACGATCTCAAATTCGTACCGCCTTGGGGGTTCACGAGACATTGTTCGTCGTCGATCGTCGGTACGATCCTCAAGGTCACATCGCCGCGTTCATCTTCATCGGTCGTGGATGGGGTCACGGCGTCGGGCTCTGTCAAATGGGCGCCTATGGATTGGCACTGGAGGGAGTGTCTTTCGGCGACATTTTGAAGACCTATTATACTGGCGTGAAGGTCACGCGGATCTACTGAGCGGGATTCGCATCGATCGAGGAGAGCGGGAGTGGCAGCGTGGTTCTGTCGGAGCCTCGCCGTTCTCATTGCCGATACCGGCTGGATTCTTCGAGGCGCTGAACAGAGCGTTTCCACACCATACCGGAGGAATCGTCGCTGGTGAATGAGACAATGACGCGAAAGCAGCAGCTTGGGCTTCTCATCCTGTTGGCGGCGCTCATCGTCTATGCGGTCTATCGTTGGGTGAACCTGCCGTGATGGAATCCTCTCACTCCAGCCATCGCCCGATCATCGCCGTCGTCGGGCCGACGGCCTCGGGAAAGAGCGAATTGGGTATTGCCATCGCCGTTCACTTCGATGGCGAGATCATCAATTGCGATTCCGTGCAGGTTTATCGTCGGTTAATCATCGGCACGGCGAAAGTGCCTCCTGATGAGCGACGGGGCATTCCTCATCATTTGATCGACATTGTGGAACCGACCGAGCATTTCACTGCCGGCGATTACGCCCGATTGGCCGGTCAGACCATTCAACACGTCGAAGCGCGCGGGAAGCTCCCCATTCTGGTCGGGGGAACTGGATTCTATTTGCGCGCGCTACGGGTGCCACTGTTCGATTCGCCACCTACAGATCTCACCTTGCGACGGCGCCTCCATCGGCTGTTCGAGCGACGCGGCGCGGAGCACCTTCATCGAGTATTAGCGCGCGTCGATCCGGCGTCGGCAGAGCGCATTGCTCCTCGTGATTGGTCGCGGACGATGCGGGCGTTGGAATTCTATTTCCAGACCGGCGAACCCATCTCGCGGCATCTCGGGCGCCGGCCGGCGCCGCCCCCATTTGCTGCTCGATTGCGATTGATCGCGCTGCATCCGCCACGAGACATCCTCTATCAACGGATCAACGAGCGCACCGAGCGCATGTTTGCTGAGGGATGGGTTGATGAAGTTCGCCAGTTGTTAGAGAGTGGCGTTCCTCCGACGGCCAAGGCGCTGGGAGCGCATGGCTATCGCCGCATCGTGCAATACCTGCAAGGAGAGATCTCTCTGGAGCGCGCCATCGAATTGACGAAGCGGGATGTGCGCCGTTATGCTAAGCGGCAACTGACCTGGTTTCGGCGGGAACCTCGGGTTACCTGGTTTGAAGGTTTCGGCGATGATCCGCAGGTACAAGCGCGCGTCATCGAATTCCTCGATCGCATGATGCGCGGCCGGTGAGCTGAGCGTTCCAACGCTGTGGTCGGATGCACCCCTCGTTGACCAGAAGCGCATCAATTCGCGGAAAATAGCCAAGAGCGTAACGATCCCCGGAGGCGAGCTCCGGGACCTTGAGAAATTGGAGGCACAGCAGCCTGACCAGCTGGCGAACGTCAAGGGACCCCGGAGACGAGCTCCGAGGCTTGATGGAGACGCATCATGGTTGTAGCTCGTTGGGACGAAGAGCCATCACTCTGGGAGGCCTGTGGGCAGCGGGGGACGTCACAGTCCTAGTCAGGAAGGGAAGCTGTGGAAGCCCCTCGGCTGGACAATGAGGTCCTGGCTGGTAGAGAGAGCAAGATCTTCTCAGAGGCCCTGCTGCTCGTCAGTGGGGGGATGTCCTATGAGAGAAGAGCATGATGATCTCCGGAAGCGAACGTCGGAGTATTGGAGAGTGCGTCGAACGCTTGTTGGGAGCCGAAAGCGTCGGAGATCTGCAAAGATGGGTTCCGGTACCAGGAAGCTCATGAGGGCCTTCTGGAAGGGCTTAGTCGAAAGCGTCGGAGATCTACAAAGGCGGGTTCCAGAGGATTCAGAAGAAGGGCACGCATCGGTCATCCGGTACGAAACACCAGAGACGGGGTTCGGAGCATGAGATGTAACACCGTCCGGCTTGACGGTAGAGAAGGAGCGTACTCCTTTGTGAAAGCGCATTTCGCGCAAATTCATTAATGAACAGATGCTCCCATTTAAGACACACGTCTGTTCCAACCCGCCGAGGCTGTTCTCTCTCTCACGGATGGCGAGCGTCGGCCCAACTGACCTGCTCACCTGTTGGCTGGCTGACCTACTGACCCGCCAGCGCGATTCTCCCTCTCGCCGATAATGAACATCAACCTCGCCCATCTACCCATCTTCATATTCTGCTCTTGGGACTGGTGGTTTTCTATTCGTGATTCTCTCGCGCCCGAGTTATTATGCTTGAAATCGGAGGAGCATGATGGTAGCTTAATCTGCTACTATCATACGGTGAGGCCAGGTCATGTCTACGAATAAAGAAACAATAAATCTCGAGTCGGCCAAGGGGGGCAGCGGCGTGGAGATATCGACCCAGCAAAGCGTGCAGGATTCGTTCCTCAATCACATTCGACGCGAGCATGTGACAGTGACGTTGTACCTGATGAACGGGATCAAACTCATCGGGCGCATCAAGAGCTTCGACAAATTCTGCGTGTTATTGGATGCCGGCCAGCAGGATATGCTCATCTTCAAGCATGCCATTTCGACGGTCTCCGTCCCGCGCTCTTCCATCGAAGCGCGCAAGTCAGAGGCCATCGCTGCTTCCAGGGAAAAGGCCAAAGCCAATCAGGCCAAGAAAGAATGACGGTGCCGGTCGCCACTCAAGCGGGATGCTTCATCACCTTCGAGGGCCTCGATGGATCTGGGAAGACCACGGTTTTGAGCTTCATTGAGCAACGTTTGCGCCAGCGCCGCATTCCCATCCTGGTGACGCGGGAGCCCGGGGGGACGAGGATTGGCGACGAAATTCGTCAGATCCTTTTGAAGACGAGTCATCGCGGCATGGTGGCGAAGACCGAGCTTCTGCTCTATGCTGCCGATCGCGCCCAGCACGTTCAAGAGCGTATTCTGCCAGCATTGCGCCAGGGGCGCGTCGTGCTGTGCGATCGTTACATCGATGCCACACTGGCGTATCAGGGGTATGGACGAGGATTCGATCTGGACTGGATCGAGCGGTTGATGGAATTCGCTACCGATGGGCTCAAGCCGGATCTCACCATCGTCCTCGATCTGGACGTGGCTGAGGCTCAAGCGCGGCTTCGCCGACGCAATGCGGGCATCAGTGGAACGGGTCACGATCGGTTGGATGCCGAGACGGTGGAGTTTCACGAGCGCGTTCGACGAGGCTATCTGGCGCTGGCTCAGCGAGAGCCGCAGCGCATCAAGGTCATTTCAGCAGCAGGAACGGTAGAGGAGACCTGCCAAGCGGCGCTGGAGCTGGTGGAGACGCTCCTGCGCCGGCGAGAGCACAGCGTCTGAATTCGCTTCTCCTCACTGCCTGATTGCGCTCCATCTCTAGTGAGAGATATGTCTTGGGAGATGCTCATCGGCAATCATCGCGTGAAAGCAACGCTCCAAGCGGCATTACGCGATGATCGCTTGGCACATGCGCTCATCTTCTCGGGACCTGACGGCGTGGGCAAACGTCAATTCGCGCTCGCCTTGGCCAAAGCGGTGAACTGCATGGAGCGCGGAGTCGATAGTTGCGATCGGTGCCCGGCCTGCCGGAAGATCGACGAGGGCGCGCACATGGATGTGATACTCGTCGAGCCCGAAGGAACGTTCATTAAAATCGATCAAGTGCGACAACTCGTCCAGGAAGCCTATTATCGACCGTTCGAAGCGCAGCGGCGCGTGTTCATTCTCGATCCCGCCGACGCTATGAATGAATCGGCGGCCAACGCTCTGCTCAAGGTGCTGGAAGAACCACCGGCTACATCGCTCATCATTCTGCTGACCAGTCGATTACACGCGCTGTTACCAACGATCCGATCGCGCTGTCAGGTCCACACATTCACACCATTAACGATCGAAGAAGTGGAGTGTTTTCTGCGCGAGCGCTACCAGCGTCCAGAGGATCAGACGCGACTGCTCGCTCGCCTCTCCGGTGGCCGGATCGGTCGTGCCTTAGAGATCGATCTATCGGTGTATCGGACGTGGCGAAAGGAAGCACTCGAACTGCTCAAGCTGCTGGCCACCGGTGATGATCGAGCGCGGTTGATCAAAGCTGCCGAGTATCTGGGGCGGAAACTGAGTCGCGAAGAGTTCGAAGATCGACTCTCCGTATTGAACGTTCTCCTCCGCGATATACTCTACCTGACTGTAGAGGGCGATGAAGCCGACATCATCAATGTTGACATCGCCCCCACGCTCCGTCGTCTGGCCGCGGCCTGGCCGCTGGAGAGGATCGCATCGTTGAGCGCGCATTTGGAGACCTTGCGGCGCAACCTCCAACAAAACGTTCATCGTCAAATCGCACTGGAGGAAATTTTCCTGTTGATGGCGAGTGGTGAGACCCGCCCCTCCACTGAGGCCAAGAAACGGCTCCTTCGAAAATAGGTGGCGCAAGATGGTATCTTGCCCGACTTCCCCCAACGCGTCCCTTTTCATCCTTAACAGTGTGGCCCTGGAGCCAGGGGAGCCCTCGTCGATAAGAAGTGGTGCGGGGTGACATCTTGCGTTCTCTCACGCTCATCATTCCGTCGTGGACGCCTGTGCCCATGAGCGATCCCTTCGAACAGCAGTCCATCGTGAGATGATGTCTCGCGATGAACGCGGCCTATCGAAGGACGAATCTTCGCTGAGATGAGAGGGCACGACGTTCAAGCGATGAAGCCAAGAGCAATTGACGGCGAGCTGCACCTTGGAAAGCCAGCGACTCTGCAGAGCTTGCTCAACCCTCGTTTCTCTCGGCTCAGTACGCCGTCGACTTCTCCGCGTATTTGACCGAGCACCCGTAAGGTTTGCTCTGGGAGATGCTCACCGGCTTGCCGGTCAGCAATTCATCGAGCGCTCGCTCCACGTAGTTGAGAGCGCCGCCATTTTTTGTCCCCCGGGGATCATCATCGATTCCGCCCCGGTAGACGAGCTTGCCCGATGTGTCAATGATGAACATGTGAGGCGTGGTCTTAGCCCCGTAGAGGCGTCCTACGCGACCAGCATGATCGTCGAGAATGGGATAGGGGAGCTTATATTTTTCGATCCATCGGCGATTATCTTCTTTATCCATGTAGTGCGTGCTATTGATAGCCAGCCAGACGACGCCTTTGGACTGGTATTTCTCGGCCAATCGCTTCATCGTTCCAGCCCGATAGTGTCGTTGTACGAAAGGACAATCTGGATTCACCCATTCCAGAACGACGATTTTCCCGGCAAAATCCGAGAGGCTGACGGGCCGACCGTTTTGATCCTCCAATGTGAAAGTGGGAGCCGGAGCGCCTACGGTGGCGCGCTCGCCCCTATCGCCCGCCAGCGCGTTCATGGCCCACGTGGTGGCGACCAGCGTCCAGATGGCGAGTCCAACGATGGGTTTTCTTTTCATGGCATCCTCCTCTTTGTCGAAGATGTCGTTCCAGAGACGGCTTCAGCGCGCAAAGGGATAGGGATAGTGATCCCCATGCGGTGACCGTTGGGCGTGCGGTAGACGACCAGTCCCCAGAAAGATTCCGGGAGCGTTCGCTCGGGCAGGATGGAGACGTGGAAAGCGATCTCCGTGCGACGACCTTGGGATCGAATCGTCGCCGGTGTGACCGATAGAGCGGGATCAGCGGCGGGGAACCATTCAATTTCTGCCGGTGCGGATGTCCAATCGAGAGTGAGAGTGATCCGGGTCGCTGTCTCGCTCCGGGAGAATCCGCCTTCGATGTGGAGGCGTCCAAGATGTTCATCTTCGGTGATTGGCCGTGGTAGGCGGGAGCGCCAGGCGGTGAACAACGCCGTGTGCGGAGAAGAGCGCGATCGACCGACAGGGAGTTCCAATCGCAACGCCGTCTGGCCGGGGATGCAGATTTTTCGGCAGCACAGCCAACCGGCGCGCGCCCGCAGCTCAACGGTCGATCCGGGATGGAGATCGTCGGGAGCTCTCACCGTGGCCATCAGAAGTACGCGGTTCGTATAACCATAGGTGATGATGCTTCCCGGTTCAATGAACTTCTCCGGCAATGGCCATTGAAGCTTGCCGAGCTGGAATCCTTCAGGCGGGGCAAATGTCACGGTGGTAGCCAGACCGGCATCGCCCGGATTCTGCCAATAGATGTGCCAGCCCGGTTGGATGTCGAACAGTACACCGAGAGTGAACGTCTGCCCGGGATGAATCCCGCTCACGTCGGCCAGGAGTTGAGCTTTGACTGGATGGTCATTCGGGACGTCGCCGAGGTGATACTCGTCCCCCGATGCTGGGACTTCCATGTTGACCGGATGCTCATTCAGCACCCCGGCCAGGACGGCCAACGTCATACCGAAGACGGCAAAACTGCTCTTCATGGTCGTCTCATCTGCTGCCCTCGACTCACGTGCACTGTCAGTGAGAGTATACGACCATCGGTGCGCGATTGTCATCCACAGCCTTGTAAAAAAAGGTAAAGCGCGTTCGTATGCCACTGGCATCTTTTACGATCATGAAATCCTGGAAGAAGCTATTTCATCAGGGATCACACTGAAAGCCGGAGGGTACGGCACCGTTTTTCTGACAGTCGCTGGAGCGGCCGGCTCTGAGCTTCTGACCGATGACCGGCTCCAGCATATAAATGCGCTCAAGCGAGGATTGAAATCTCATTTGCTGCGTGAGATGGTTGAAGCGCCCTCTTGAAAAACATTGCTCGTCAAAGGGGCTTCACCAGACCCGGCGCGCTACGATGGGGATGTACGCGTTCTCAATCGTGACGTATATTGACGAGAAGGCGGCCCGGAATGTAGCTGGAGAGCCGAATCGGGAGCCTGTGCGTTTCCACACGTCACCTGAGACCACTGAGCAATGGGCTAAGTAAGGCCTGATCCGAATCCAGTAAGAAATGCCCCGAACTGCCATACCATGGGATTATGTGCGAGATGTTGTTAGTGAGGAAGATCTAGCGTAAGTGGCCTGAGACCTGGGATGGTTGTCTCGGTTCGGAAGGGTGGACTCCTCATTCTGGATGAGATTCTGTCCCGTTCATGGGGCTACTACAAGGAACGAGCATGCGGTCACTCGAGATGTCCTCATAGGCCACTTCTTCGAGGAGATCATGAAGCTCGCTCCCCCCTTGGTCCCGGCGATTCATTTTCGAGGAGGTTCAGGCATGGGCTGGGGAAAAATGCAGGTGCCTGACGACGACGGGTCGAGCCCGGTAACAACCCATCGCCGTCAGGCGTGAAACATTCAATGGCCGATGTCTCGCCTCTGGTCATCCATTTTTCGTTTTACCTGCATCCGCCATTGGATATTGCAAGCATTGTGCCAAACAGAGGCGCAACACTCGAGAGAAGGAGAGGCCAGCTCTATCTCATTGATGGACAATGCCCTCTGTCCAAGCCCATAGCGCGCGCTCAGGCTCTCGCGGTCGAGAGAGAGACGTCGGGCGAGAGCGACAGGTAAAGCTTGTTTCAGAGAGAGGCTCGCTTGGAGACAGGAGCGAAGCGAAAGCCCGTGGCGGTAAGTGGGAACACGAAAGGACGTTATGCGAGTGGGGGTGATCCTGACGCCTGTCTTCGATCGGCGACAGAGGGGAGCGCCAGTCACCCGGCGATGAGCCATGAGAGCGACCTTTCATTGATGGCTCGTTGTGCATCGTTGGTCAGGCGTCACCAAATTGACGATTTCCTCTCCTGGTCGCTCATGGCCATTGTAGCCAGGGGACATCGATCGGCTCGGTGTTCATTCCGGCGTGCTGGTGAGGAGCTGGAATTACCTTTAAGACTCACGCTCAGGCTCATAGCGCGAGGAGCGTCACGATCCCCGGAGGCGAACTCCGGGGCCTTCATGGAGTGCGGAATGTCGGTCAAGTAGCCCGGCGAGCGTCAAGCAACATGTTCCAATACGACCATATTGATATTTTGGTCAATAGAAGACTGAGGCTCGCACCCTGAAGACTTGCTCAAGGTGCGAGCCTCATGGTGAGTGGGGCCTGAGGGGTCTCATGAAGAACTGAGGAGGGTCGGGAGCTTATGAGGGAATGTGGGCATGAGTCCAGGAAACCATCGACTCCATATGAGCGTGCCTCGCTCAGTCGCTCCTCCCCGTTCCTGGTGCCTCTGTTGCGCTCGCCTTACCTGTTTTCGCTCGCCTCGTCTCATATTGCTCGTCCTCACGCCGGACAAGGGTGCAATTGGCGTGCCATACTGACCGATCTATCAGTGAAGTGATCCGCTGGCCGCGCAACATGTTCAACTTGAAAGGGATCATCGACTTCATCAGAGACTGTCAGATGATCGTCTCTTCTCGTCTCTCCTGAACGACATCGCGGGCAGGAGCGAACTCGTCACCGTCGGCAGTCCGCCTCGATGATCCGGGCATATCGGCTAATTCCCCGTTTCGCAAGGAGATGTCACGTAATCGCTGAGAAGGGGACTGTTTCTCTTCAGCGACACCCTCGAGGCTGTTCTCTGGACGGGGAGTCTTTCAGAACCATCGCGGCTCTCTCATGACGCTGAGCTATACGATTCACGCCTTCGTCATCGAAGGTCTCTCGATGGATTTCCCCGTCCGTGGCGTACGGACCATCAGGCTGATCGCACTCCGTTGCGCGTCTCATGGCCCTGGCCTATACTTCTGTGGCCATTCGAACGGCCTTTGGCGCGATGAGAACGTTTATGGGCAGTCAATCGCACGATGAGCGACCGCCTCTGTTTCGTACCTGGGGGCAGCTCTATGCCGCCGTGTTGATTTTTCTCTTTCTGATCATTGTGCTCCTTTACCTGTTCACCATCGCCTTTGACGAGGTATCAGCATGAGGGTGCTCGACTGGATCGTCTTCGTCGTTTACCTGGGCTATGTCATCTATCTCGGTGCTCGCAAAGGGAAAGGCAGTCGAGACACGCGCGATTACTTCCTCGCCAATCGTACGCTTCCCTGGTGGGCTATTGGCCTCTCGGTAATGGCCACGCAGGCCAGCGCCATCACGTTCATCGGCACGACCGGTCAGGCTTATGTCGATGGGATGCGCTTTGTGCAATTCTACTTCGGATTGCCCGTGGCCATGGTCATTCTCTGTGCCACGCTCGTGCCCTTCTTCTATCGCGCCAACGTGTATACGGCATATGAATATTTGGAACGGCGATTCGATGCTCGAACGCGGCTGCTGGCCAGCCTGCTCTTTCTCGTCTCGCGCGGCCTGGCGCTCGGCGTGGTCATCTACGCGCCTTCGGTGGTCCTCTCGCTCATCCTCGGGTGGGATATGAAACTGACCATCCTGGTGATGGCCGTGACAGCGACGACGTACACCGTCCTGGGAGGCATCCGAGCGGTCATCTGGACGGATGTCCAGCAAATGCTATTGATCTTCGTCGGCATGATTCTCTGTCTCCTCATCATGATCTGGGAACTGCCGGGCGATGTGACGGTGATTGATGCCCTGTATCTGGCGGGGACCACGGGGCGGTTGCGGGCGATTGATTTCTCCCTGGACGTGCACAATGAATTCACCTTCTGGTCCGGTCTCATTGCCGGTTCCTTCCTCATGTTGTCATATTTCGGCTGCGATCAAAGCCAGGTACAGCGGTATCTGACCGGCCGGTCGCTCCGGGAGAGTCGCCTCTCGCTCATCTTCAATGCATTTCTTAAGGTCCCCATGCAGTTTTTCATTCTGTTGATCGGCGTCATGCTGTTCGTCTTCTATCACTTCGAGAAACCTCCTTTGGCGTTTGACCAGCAGGGCGTTCAATACATCCAGACGAGCGCGTACCGTCAACAGTATCGCGCCTTGCATGTTGAATATGATCGGCTGTTCGAAGCGCGCCAGCGGGCGGCGCGCGCCTTCATTGCGGCTCGACGCGAGGGTGATCGAGAACGTCTGGCCGAGGCCACAGCGACTTATCAGGCGATGAACGCCCGTCTGGAGGAGATTCGACGCCAAAGCGCGCAGCTCATCAGTCGAGCGAGTGGAAAGACCTATAACGACACCAACTACATCTTCCCCACCTTCGTCATCCGGTACGTTCCTCTGGGATTCGTCGGACTGATCATCTCGGCCATTTTCGCCGCCGCCATGTCCAGCATTGACTCGGAGTTGAACTCTCTGTCCACGGCCACGGTCATCGATATCTATCGTCGTCACCTCAAGCCCCAGGCTGACGAGCATCATTATTTGCTCGTCTCGCGCATAGCGACGGCACTCTGGGGGGTGATCGCTGCTCTGTTCGCCCTCTACGCTGGTGCGCTCGGTTCGGTCATCGTCGCCGTCAACAAAATCGGCTCCTATTTCTATGGCTCGCTGCTCGGCGTGTTCGTCTTGGCCATTGGGGTCAAACGCGCTACCGGTCGTGGAGCATTCTGGGGGTTGCTGGCGGGCATGGCATCGGTTTATCTGGCCAGTCGCCTGACCGAGATCGCATTCCTCTGGTTCAATATCCTGGGATGTGGCGTCGTCGTGTTGGTCGGATATCTGTTGAGCTTGAAGCGGTGAGCTTGTCGGGCACCGCTCTTCCGATGGCCCAGACCTCACCCTTCACGGTTTGTTCCTGGTCGCCGGTAGGCTGATCAAGTTGGCGAACAGACGATACGCGCCCGGGACGCCGGCCGGGAGTTGCCTGAACCAGGCATAGGCCGTGTAGATGTAGAGTCCTTTGCCATATTCGGCTTCCAACCAGCCGCCGAGTTTAGGGGATTCTCCCGGATCATGACCCGAGAGGAGTGGCCGGTAATGCGGGTCCCATTCGCTCCAGAAATAGAGGCCGCGCTCCTGAACCCAGCCTTCGAAATCGGCAGCGGTGATCTTATTCGGTCGGTTGAACACCGGGTGATCGGGGATCAGCATCTTCACCGGCGATTCCTCCACAGTGATGCGCTCATTGCCTCTCATGCTCGCCGGATAGGGCGCGTAGTCGGCTGGATTCCAGCTTCGTGCCGTGTTGTACTGAACGATGAACACGCCACCGTTCTTGACGTATTCCAGGAGTCGCTGATTGTGCGTCTTCAGGTCGTCGCGAAATACATAGGCGCGCACGCCGGCGATGATGCAATCGAATCGACTCAGGTCGCCGAAGGCGAGATCATCTTCGTCGAGCAACTCGACGTGAACGCCGAGCTGCTTCAGTGCCTCCGGGATTTCATCTTGTGTGCCCAGAATGTAACCTATGTTCAGATCAGGGGCCACTTTCACGTCGAATAGTTCTACGCGACTCTCAGCCGGATGATAGAGATGGCGCGTCCAGATGCCCGGGTAGGAGATGACCTGGTACCAGGACGTGTATTCCCGACCATCGAGGCGAGCCACTGCTCGAACGCGCTGCTGTTGGTTGCTCAGCCCGCCAGGAATGGTGACGCGGAAAGCGAGCGTGGCGATCTCCGATTTGCGCGCACAGCGGAAAGAGGCCACCGAGGGCGTCACGCGCCACCCCGTGGGCACGTCCAGCTCGATGGTTCCTTCGGCCGGGCCGGGCACGTTACTGAGGATGGTGACGCGAAACTCGTGCACCTGGCGCTCGGGCGAGAGGGGGACGATGGCGATCTGGGGCTCGAGTTTGACCGACAGGGCGGGTACGACCTGCACGTCACGAAACTCGACGCCTCTCAGGCGATCGCGATGAACAGCGCGCGCCGGTTCGGTGATCTCAAAGTCGACGCCGAACGCGCGGCAGACGGCACGCGCGACGACTTCAGGTGGAGCAAACGGGAGCGTATGATATGTCTCCGAGCGCAGCTCGTAGCGATTCTCTCGCCAGGATCGACGAAACCAATAAGGTTGCGTGAACGGCGCATCATCGGCCACGCGCACGGAAAAATGCATCACTGTCTGATCGCCACCCTTCAGTTGAGACACCCTGCCTGAAGAGCGGTTCACCGTCCAGTTAGGCGGGACCGTAAGGTGCACGTCCTCAAGATCGATGGGAACGGGGCCCCGGTTGTAGATGCCGACGGTGACGTCGAAGGTTTGACCGGGAATGACGGTTTCATCCTCGGCGCGCGCTTCCAGTTCGATGTTGAGCGCTTTTTGTGCGGCATTGAGAAAATCGCGCTCCTTATGCCGGAGCACGAAGAGGAGTTCATAGCGAGCGTCATCGCCCAGCGGACTGGCCTTCACGCTGCGGATGAGCTGCCGCAGTCGATTCAACCCCGCCAAGATGGACGGCGCCACCGCCTCAGGGTGATGAGGATCGAACGCGGCCAGCGCGGTCTCAACATGGTGCTGAATCTCGGCCAGCGCCGAGCGCAATGGAGACCAGCGGGCCGCTTCCTCGCCGGCTCGGGCGGCAATGCCCGTGATGCTGGTGTCGATCCCATCGAACAGGCTCGATTCGTGAGCGGACACGGGAATGACGTGATCGATGATGCTCAACGTCGCTTTCACCGATCCTTTCCGGGGGAGGATCGCGCCCAGCCCTTGTGAACGATGCTGACGATGACCGGCCATGCCGATCTCGTGATAAGAGCGACCGAGGATGGGGTCCAATCGACCGACATCAATCATCACATTCCATGGCTCGGTCGAGCGACCGAAGAAACGAAAATTATCCTGATAGAGTTTCTTCGCCTGCCAGGGGCGCAAACCGGCCGCCATCTGCTCCGGAAACCGATGCGGATCGGCGGCTGCACGATAGGCCCGACGCGTCAGGATGCCCGCCGCCTGATGATGACCGTGTCGGTCGCGCGGCGTGCCGTAGAATCGCGAGATGATGATGTCCGGGCGCTCCTGGCGAATGACGCGGACGAAGTCGGCCAGGATCTCTTCCTCGCCCCATTTGGTCAACGTCTCTTCCGCCGTTTTCGAGTAGCCGAATTCGTAAGCTCGTGTGAACCGTTGTTCGACGCCCGTGTAGGCATCGGCAGCCAGTAATTCGCCGGTGCGGAGCAGGCCCATGGCTTCGTCCTTCTCCGGTCCGATGAGATTCTGTCCCCCTTCGCCGCGCGTGGTCGTCAGAAGAACGGTGCGCGCGTGGGCGCCCCGGCTCAAATAGGTCAGCAAACTACTGTCTTCATCATCTGGATGGGCCGTGGTATAGAGGACGCTGGCCACGACCGGAAGTCGCTCCAGCGCCTGCAGGAGTCCGGTGATCCCTCGATCCAGATCGAGCGTCGTCGAGACCGAACGGGAAGGGAAGGAGAGCAACAGCCAGCAGAGACACAATCCCACCAACCATGGTGCTCTTCGAGCCCTGGCCCGAACGGTCCGATAGCGTCGTGGTCCATTGCTCTGCCGTTTCATATGAGGTACGCTCATGGGTGCTTTTTCTCGCCCTTGATTCTAAGCCTGCTGAGAGCCATGTCAAGCGCTGGCGGCAGTGACCATTGTCAAAATTTGTAAACGTCTTAAGCGGACTGGACGTCGGCCTTGAAAGTGTCGTATGGTCCATTACCATTTTCGGATCATGGGGCGTCGGAATCTGTTCTATCTGTTTGGGGCTACCTTTTTCTCGTATACCACGCTGTGTATGCTCATTCCCACGTTCCCCGCTTACGTCCTGGATCTGGGCGGTAACCCGGCACAGATTGGCATGACCTGGGGGGCGTTCACGGCGGGCATTTTGACGTTTCGGCCCATCGTCGGTCGGTGGACGGACCGGAAAGGTCGCCGATGGGTCGCTATTCTGGGCACGTTCATCTTTTTCTTGGCCCCGCTTCTTTACGCCGCATTCCCGTCGATCTCGGTGCTCTATCTCATCCGCTTCTTTCACGGCATCGGATCGGCGGCATTCACCACTGCTTCGGTCACGTTGGTGACTGACTGCACGACGGTGGAGAATCGGGGACATACACTGGGGTTAATGGGAGCGGCGAACAATCTTGGCTTCGCCATCGGTCCCTGGCTGGGGAGTCAATTGGTGAGCGCGGGCAGTTACGAGATGATGTTCGTGACCGCCGCCGGATTGGCTCTGGTCAGCTTGCTCGCCGCGTGGCCGATTCGCGAACTCGTCCGTCCCCTGTCATCTCACAGAGCGGTCAGTTATCCGCGCGCTGTACTCCGTCGGGGCGTGCTCTTCCCCTCGTCGTTGTTGCTCGTAGCGGCCATCATTCATACCAGCATCATGACCTTCCTGCCCGTCTTTCTGGATGAGCGAGAGCTCATCCGCTCCGGGCCGTATTTTCTCACGCTGGGATTGACGATGCTGACGGTGAGGGTTTTCGCCGGACCGCTGTTGAATGCCCGCGCTCATCGATTGGTCATTGCATTGTCCTTGCTCGGGATGATGACGGCCATTTTGATCATTGTGCGCACCGTTGATCCTCGATGGTTGCTCATGACGGCCGCCTTGTATGGCGTGGGATTCGCCACCATTCGACCGGTGCTCACTGCTTTCCTGGCGCGCCATACGCCGGTCAATCTGCGAGGGACGGTATTTTCGTTTTACGAAGGCTCCTATGATCTGGGGATGTCCCTCTCCGGCGTGTTGCTGGGGTTAGTGGCCAACAGCTTCGATCTCGTCGCCATGTTCTATGTCGTCATCGCCGTCGGGCTCATCGGTCAACTCATCTCCATAGGATTGACGGATGAGGGCGTCCAGGAGCCCGTCGAACCGGCCGTCATCCTACAAGAAGAACAGAGCATGCGTCAGTAGGAGACAGGGCCGAGGAGTAACGAGCGCCGCTCGGCCTTCAAACGATCAACTCTGGTGCCATGACCCATATGACCGTCCACGACGTTCCCTCGCGCTCCAGGCAGACCATGCCGCCAGCGGCGAAGTGGACGAGCGGCCGGTCAGGATTCTCGATGAGTAACGCGCTGACCAGACGAGCGAGGAACGGCAGATGTCCGACCAGCATGAGCGAGCGCGTCTCATGATGAATGGCCTCGGCCGTGGGACGCACATCGTCGTTGGGCGCCAGACCGGGGACGACGATAGTGCCTTCGGACGGCGAGAGGCGATCGGCCAGGATCTCGGCCGTTTGTTGAGCGCGCCGCTTGCCACTATGCCAGATTTGATCCACATGAAGGCCAACGCGAGCCGCCCAATCGGCCATCCGCTGGATGTCTTTCTGACCCTGCTCGGTCAACGAGCGCTCCGGATCCTCCTGGGCTGATTTCGCTTCGCCATGGCGAACAAGATACAATCTCATAGGCTCTCCCCGGTCAGAATCATACATCTGGTCTATCAACCGGTCAATCGATCCCTGGAGATGATGTCGTCCTCTCGGGGCTCGCGAGCATCGTGATCCCATTTCCTGGCGTGTGCCCTGAGCGGTTTCATGGCGCCCCTTCAGAGTAATCGGCGTGTGATTGGCGCATCTTTCGGTCGCCCATAGCCAGGTACGATCGCCGAACGTAGGCCATCCGGGTACGGTTGGCGCTCTTCCCCTGAGCCGTTCCTTTCGCATTTGCCGCTGGCTTGTCGGCGGGGCATGGGCTATCCTTGCATTCCTCATGGAGTTGGATAAGGAGATCGACGAATGGATTGGAAAGTCTTGCTCTCGACATTCGGACTCATATTCATGGCCGAGATGGGTGACAAAACGCAACTGGCAGCCATCACCATGGTGGCCAAGACCAAAGCGCCCTGGGCTGTTTTCATCGGTGCCTCACTGGCCATGACCATCGTCTCGTTCATCGGCGTGTTCGCCGGGATGATTCTCCTGCGTTATGTCCCAACCGAAGCGTTGGAGAAGGCCGCGGCCATCGCGTTCATCCTCATCGGCGTCTTGATGTTGTGGGGGAAATTGTGAAGACTCGACGATGCCCGGCGTGAGGTGCGAGAGCATGTGTGCGGGCAGAGCGGTGAACCCATGAGGAGTGCGACGCTTCGGTCCGGTGCCGTGTTCTCGGCTTGAGAACCCTTGGCCTTCAGGCCGGTCGAGCGTCTCGGCGTCAAATTCTTTTGTATTCCCCTCGTCGCCAGCGCTGGAGATCAGTCGCATATCGGCGGGAGAATCGCGATTCACTCGGGCCGCCGGGAAGGTTCGTCCATGATTCGTCGATGCTGAGATCGGTCACGAAGTGATAACAGGGACCGAAGCTCGTCGTTCGCCCGGCATATCGGAGTTTCGAGCCTTGATGGACGGTGGCTCGCCCGCCGGGCAAAGGGTGAGGGCCGATGTCGAATCCGAGGAACCGCGGCAATCGTCCACCGAAGAAGATGTTCTGAAAGACGATAGCATTCGTCCGACCCCAGGGTTCGATCGGCTGATCGAGGCCCGCGCGCACACCTTGGGCCAGAATCTCATCGCGGCGTTCGGCGGGAAGCCAGAGAGAATCCTCTCGGCACAACACGTCATCGAAGAAACCGAACAACAGGACGAGCAGCGGCGTTTCATCGATCAGGTACTGCATCCACGCTCGTCCCAGTCCACCTTCGCCGAATACCTCGATGAGCACCGCTCGATAAATATGCTCAAAGAGAGTGGCCGCTTTGGACTCCGGCGTATATCGCAGATCCCAGGACTCCAGCATCTCCCGTTCCGGCCCCGGCGGCACGTGAGGCAACAGGAGCGGCAACAACCGGCGCGCCTGCGGCGAGAGCACATCGTACTGGAAGGCCTGGACCTCGTTGAGCGTGAGCGATGGTTTGGAGTTGAGCAGTTCTTCAATGCGGTCACGCCGGTATTTGGGTTGTGGGATGGTGGCCAGCCGCGGTCCATCCGGATGCTGACGACCTTCGTTGGCCGTGGCGATGAACCCTTCCTGAGGGTCGAGCAGGGAAGGGACTTCCCGGGCTGAATCGAGCCATCCTCGCCAATCGTTAGCTGCGTCCCATCCGGCCACCGGCGCCAATCCGCTCCACCCATCGCGCCGTCGAGGTACGCGGCCAATCAGTTGATAGCCGATGTGACCTTCCCGGTCGGCCAACACCATGTGGAGAGTCGGGATGTCCGCCGACCGGATCACGCCCAACGCTTCGGAGACCGTCCGGCAGTGAATCAACTCGGCGAACGCTTTGATCGTTCCCAATCCTCCGTCACCGAAGCCACACCAATTCCAACAAAGATAATCGCCCTCCTGGGTGGGATCGCCCTCCAGGATGCCGTGATCATTCTCGTAGACGATGAATTCGGTCATGGGGTGTTTCTTGCGCAAGATCCGCTCCAGACGTTGACGGAATGGCATCCACTTCTCCTCGCGCCAATAATAACCGCGGCGACAGCGCTCCACAAAGAAATCCGAGGTATCGGCGAAGCTATAGGTGATGCCCCAGGCCAGGAAGGGCGTGCGACCGATGACGATGCCGGGCGCGCCCGGGGTGGTGGCGCCATGAACCCAATGGTCATCGACCTGAAGATGCACTTCATACATGATCGCCGGCAGGCGATTCACCTCCAGATGGGGATCATTGCACAGGATGGGCATGCCGGTGTGCGTCTTGGTACCGGAGACGACCCAGTTATTGCTGGCCGCCAGATGGGGGATGCCGATTGTCGGGTGCGTCGCACCAGGAAAGAGTGGTGGCGTCGTTCGCACGTTTCGGATGAGAGCGACATCCAGATGGTCGAGTGCTGGGAGCAATTCCCGCAATTTATTCTCATCGGCGCCTCGACGGACGGCCTCGATGACGAACAGTTCGCCCATCCGCTGCGCTTCGGCCAAGCCCGAGAAGGCGAGCAGTTTGATGAGCAACAATACATCATGAGGCTGAAATGGCTCGGGACGATATCCCCTGAGTCGTAACACCCACGGCGGGCGCGCTGCCCAAGCCGCATTCACGCCCTGACAATAAGCTTCGACCTGGCGTCGCGATCGCGCGTCGAGCGCATCAATATGCGCTCGGGCGTCGCGCGCCAGTCCCAGTCGGCGGAAGTACACGTCGAGATCGAAAAGCTCGGGTTCGTCGGCGAACTTCTCGCAGAGACGCCCTTGGCCGAGAAGGCGCATGAGCCCAATCTGCCCACCTCGATCGCGCCCGTGCAGCCAGCCGAGCGCATAGAAGGCATCTTCCCATGAGCACGCCTCGATGTGAGGGACGCCCTCGGAGGTCCGCCGGATGGTCACTGAGTCGTGGAGTCCTCTCAAGCGTTTCGCGCGCATGGTCTCAGCTCCGTTTCTCTTGTGCTGTCACCATCGGCGCGCGCCTGAGGCGGCGTCCTGATCACTCATCGCCGGTTTCGCCCGGACGCTTTGGATGCGGCTTATGGTCCACCGGTGATACGCACGTCATCGATATACCAGTTGTCATCCGGCTCATCGACGTCGGCGCGGAATCGGATGCGAAACTCATCGTGAAAGGCATCCGGCTGACCCAAGAAGCGCCGTTCGAGCGTGATGGTGTGAGCGGTGAACCTCTCTTGATCAACGCCATCGGATACGATTTCGGCGATCGGCTTCCACTCCAGATTCTTGGACCAATACTCGACGATGAGGCGCTCGCCAGCTTCCACTCCTCGATGTTGGGTGAAGAAGGAGATGGTCACGCGCTTCAGGCCGCGCAGATGAATGAAATTACTGCGGACTTCATCATCACGGTATTGTTCGGGACCCGAGGCGTTCAGATTCAACGCATTGGGCTCGCTGGGTTCATTGACGGCGCTCTGACTGATGCGGGCGCCGTTATTGAATATCCAGTGGTCGGGATCGAGAGTGGGAGCGGAGAAATCATCGAACACCGGTAGATTCAGTGGCTCGGGTAGATCGGTCAAGCAGGGGCGCGTATCCCGTGTCTCTGAGATAGCTTCCACGGCGCGCGCGCCAAAATTGGAGCAGTCTCCTGAACAACGACCGAGGACCGAGCACATGATGCCACAGTCGGCATCCCCATCACAATGAACGGCTCCCCAGCTATGTCCCAACTCATGAGCAGTGAGGCAGGCGCGGCGAATGAGGTCCGAGGTGAACACCGACTGCGATAATCCATACGCCTGACTTCGCGTGCAGATGGTTCTCAGCAGCGCGATACCAATGACGTTGCCGCGAAGGTTCTTTCCCGTCATGAGGTGAGTCACATCGCGACGGATGTGTCGAAGACGACGGTTCCATTCCTGGCGCACTTGTCCGAGCAGCTCAGCAGGATCGGTCGATGAATAGGGGTCGGGTTCGGCCGCGCGGATGACGATGGCCGTGATCTCGTAGGCGATGTCCAGTTGTCGTTCGTAGATGGCCTCCACTGTGTTCATCACCGTTTCGATATCCGTGACGGCCCGCTGCGCGCTACCGATATTCCGGCTGCGCACGAACTCCACATCGGCATCGATGGCGATTTCGGTCACTTTGACGTGGGTCGTCGCTCTGGCCGGGGCCGAGGGGACGCTTGGAGAAGGGAGGGGCGTCTCGTCCGTCCCGCAGGAGTACTCCTCCGCCGGCCGCCAATCCTCGGCGCGATAGATGAGATGCGTCTCAGGGGCCGCGCCGGGCTCAATGGAACGTAAGGGTTGAATACCCCAAAGGGTGTCGTCCGGCAGGACGAGCATGGCGGACATCTCTCCATCGATGATGGAAGCGGCGACGCGACTGTTGGCCAGTCCGTCCACGACGCCACGGTAGGTGCGAATCGGTGGTGGCTCAACTTCGCGCAACTCTCCATCCGGACCCTGAACGAGCAGCTTGAAATCCTCTGCCCGAAGCGAATGAGGCCATAGCGTCAGCGTATGGACTGTGCCGGCCAGCGAGACGGTGGTTCTCAATATGCGCTCAGCCGGCGTTCGGAACTCGATGTTTTGAAGCTGGAAGTCGATGAGGTTGGGGATGTTCACCTCCGTCTGGCTCGATCTGATAGGGCGTTCGCGTTCACTCTGCTGAGGAGCGCTCGCGGCGCTCATCCCACACAGGGCCAGAAAAAGGAGACCGTATCCCCATTTCGCGATCATCTTCATGCTCGCACTCCTTATCTAGAATCGATCAACTGACTCACCCATGCGCTGCGACGGGGAGCCACGGTATGGTCCGGGCTGATTGCACAGTGATTGTCGGTCGACGTTGGGAACCTGTCGATTCGAACAGTCCATAATCCGACATAAGACTCATTGAGTCTATAATGGAGGGGGGAGGAAGTCAACGACGAGAGCACCAGTGCGTCATTTGTGGCGCGTCGTGACGGTGATGCATCGTCTCGGGACGAACCTCTTGTTTAAAGAGCGTCTTCTCCTCAAGACAAGGGAGAGATGATCACTTTGTGCTCGCCGAGCGACGTCCTTCGGTGGCGGCATCATCCTTCCAGGAGCAGGGCCTCTGGCTCTTCGACGAGTTCCTTAATACGGACCAGAAATTGCACCGCCTCGCGCCCGTCGACGATGCGATGATCATAGCTGAGCGCCACATACATCATGGGACGAATGACCACCTCATGATTGATGACAATGGGACGCTCTTCGATTTTGTGCAATCCCAGGATACCCACCTGGGGAGGATTGAGAATGGGCGTGCTGAGCAAGGAGCCGAATACGCCTCCGTTGGTGACGGTGAACGTTCCGCCGCGCAGGTCTTCCAGGGTCAGCGTTCCCTCCTCAGCCTTCTGGGCGAATTCCTTGATCGCCTTCTCGATTTGGGCGAAGGAGAGGCGATCGGCATCCCGCAGGACGGGCACGACCAATCCTCCAGAGGCGCCGACGGCGACGCCGATGTCATAGTAGTACTTGAGGACGATGTCATCGCCCTGAATCTCGGCGTTGAGCTGAGGGAATTCCTTCAACGCGACAATCGACGCTTTGACGAAGAACGAGGTGATTCCTAAGCTCACGCCATGCCTTCGCTGGAAGGCCTCCTTGTACCGTTGGCGCAGTTGCATCACGGCGCTCATGTCTACTTCGTTGAAGGTGGTGAGCATGGCCGCCGTGCGCTGCGCTTCCACCAGCCGTCGGGCGATCGTCTGTCGGCGGCGGGACATACGAATGCGTTCCTCTCGACGCGCCCGGTCAGTTGACGCAGGGGCTGGGGCTTTCTCTGGTTGCGGTCGACCAGCGACCGGTGTCGGCCGAGAGGGCGCCGCTTCGGCGCTCTGTTGCTCAAGATACTGCTGCACATCGTCCCGCGTGATCTGGCCGCTCGGGCCGCTCCCGGGAACGCTCTCCAGGTCCACCGCATGCTCGCGAGCCATTCGGCGCGCCGATGGCGTTGCTCGAACACTCGGTTTGGCGGGCGCTTCCCGGACGGCTGCCGTCGCCGTTGGTTCGGGCATTTCCCGAGGACGCTCCGGAGCGACTTTCGCAATTTCTTCCTCGGATGTCTCAGCGACCGCGACGGCTTCCTCCGTTTCTTCCACGATGCCGAGCACGTCGCCGACCTTCACGTTCTCGCCTTCCCGACGCTCGATCCGTCTCAATATGCCGGCGCGATCGGCACTCACTTCCAGATCGACCTTGTCGGTCTCTAATTCCACCACTGGTTCGCCTGGGGCGACGCGATCGCCTTCCTTCTTCAACCAGCGAGCGACGGTGGCCTCCACCACCGATTCTCCCATTTCGGGAACGAGGATTTTCGTAGTCATAGTTGGTTCATCTCCTCCAGCGACGGTGATATCAGGGGTCGGGTTGTGCTTTTCGCTCCATCGGTCGAGCCGGGGCTCAGCAACCCATGAGCGAGTCTTTTGAAGAGCATCGTGTCGGGCATCATGCTGGATTCCATCATGTTTGGTGGAGCGCCGGTCCAGGGGCCGGAGCTCGGCTGTGAGCGATCAGTATCTCCTCGTCATGTCGTAGGCCCGCTCGATGATCGCCTTTTGATTCACCATATGCCAGGCCGACGAGCCTTCTGCCGGGCTCGCCCGGCGCGGTCGGCCAATATAGCAGAGCGGCCAGCGCCCATCAATGAGCTCTTCCAGGAGCGGGCGAATATAGTCCCAGGCGCCCATGTTCTTGGGCTCTTCCTGAAGCCAGACGACCTCCTCCAGGCGAGGATAGCGATTCAGCACCTCCGCGAGTTCCTCTCGAGGGAAGCGATAGAGCTGCTCCACGCGAGCGATGGCCACGGCCGGCGTCCTCTGCCGGCGCGCGTCACTCACCAGATCGATATAGATTTTTCCGCTGCACAGGATGAGGCGGCGCACTCGCTCGGGGTGCTCGCGCGCGGCGTCATCGTCGATCACCGGCTGCCAGCGGCCTTCGGAGAGTTCCCCCAGGGAGGACGCTGACAGCGGATGACGGAGCAAGCTCTTGGGCGTCATGATGATGAGTGGCAGAGGATCAGTGTGTAGAAGTGCAGCCTGTCGGCGCAACAGATGGAAATATTGAGCGGCCGTCGTACAGTTGGCGATGCGCATATTCGTCTCAGCGGCCAGTTGGAGGAAACGTTCCAGTCGACCGCTGGAGTGATCGGGTCCCTGGCCCTCGTGACCGTGGGGGAGGAGCATGACCAGAGAGGGCGTATGCTCCCACTTGGCCCGACCAGAGACGACGAATTCGTCGACCATCGCCTGGGCCACATTAATGAAGTCGCCGTATTGAGCCTCCCAGATGACCAGTCGGCCAGGAGCTTGGACGTTATATCCGTATTCGAAGGCCAGCGCCGCGTTCTCGGTGAGAGGGCTGTTGCGGATCTCAAACGCGGCTCGGGCTTGAGGTAAGGCTTGTAGCGGCGTGAATGTCCTTCCTGTCTTCACGTCGTGGAAGACGGCGTGACGTTGACTGAACGTTCCTCGTTCCACATCCTGTCCAGTCATGCGGATGGGGATGCCATCGGCCAGAATAGAGGCCAGCGCCAACTGTTCGGCGAGCGCCCAATCGATGGTCGGTCGATCCAGTTCATCGAGGGCGCGGCGTCGGCGCTCCATCGCTCGCGCCAATTTGGGATGCAGGGTGAACTCTTCGGGGACGGTGAGCAAGGCGCGATGCAATTCTCGGAGTCGCTCGGCCGGCACGGCAGTCTCCACTCGCCGCGCCGCGCCCGGTGGAGGCGGTTCCAGTTCCGGTTCGGGGAGCGCCTCTTCCGGCTCCAGTGACTCCAGCACGCGGTGGAGTTCGAGCATCTGCTGTTGCAGGAGTTGATCGGGGAGATGCTCGTCGATGAGGCCCTGAGCGTTCAGGCGATTGGCCCAGAGTTGGCGCACCGTGGGATGATCCTTGATCTTCTCGTAGATGAGCGGCTGAGTGAAGCTGGGCTCGTCGCCCTCGTTGTGTCCGTGTCGCCGATAGCCGATCAAATCGATGACGAAATCTTTCTGGAACCGGGCGCGATAGGCGAAAGCAATGCGCGCCACAGTGATGCACGCCTCCGGGTCATCGGCATTCACGTGAATGATGGGGATCTTGAATCCCTTGGCGAGATCGCTGGCATAGAGCGTGCTCCGCTCGGCGTCCGGAGGGGTCGTGAAGCCCAGTTGGTTATTGGCGATGATGTGAATGGTTCCTCCGGTGCGATAGCCGGGGAGACAAGAGAAGTTGAGCGTCTCGGCCACTACCCCCTGTCCGGTGAAGGCCGCATCACCGTGAATGAGAATGGGGAGGACGAGAGTGTGATCAAACCGCGGCGGTCCAGGCTCGTCCATCTGCGTACTGGCCGCTCGAGCCATCCCCTCCACCACCGGATTGACGTGCTCCAGATGACTGGGGTTGGGCACCATGGTGATCAAGAGATCGACCCATTCGCCTCCCTTGACCGCCCGACGACCGCCTGAGTGATATTTCACATCGCCCGTCCACCCCAGATCATCGCGGATCGTGTATTGACGCCCGACGACCGGATCTTTGAATTCGGCCAGGATTTGAGCATACGGCTTGTTCAGGACATGGGCCAAGACGTTGAGGCGGCCGCGATGGGCCATGCCGATGAGGATCGTGTAAATCCCCGCCTCGGCGGCGGCGCCAATGACCTCGTCCAGGATGGGAACGAGCATATCCAGTCCTTCGATAGAGAAACGCGTCTTGCCAGGAAACACCCGATGTAAGAATCGTTCGAATCCTTCGACCTGGGTGAGACGCTTAAGAAGGGCCACCGGATCGATGGGATGGTGAGGGGGTCGAAACTGCTCGCATTCGGCAGCATGGCGTAACCATTCGCGCTCTTCGGGAATCCAGATATGCTCGAAGTCGAAACCAATGGTAGAACAGTAGATCTGGCGCAACGCCTCAATCGCTTCCCAAGCTGTAGTCGTTCTCTCGGCGATGGGTCCTCCGATGAGGCTGGCTGGGAGTGAACGGAGATCGTCTTCGGTCAACCCATAGGTCGCCAGATCGAGCGCCGGATCGCCAGGTGGTTGGCTTCCCAGGGGATCGAGTTGCGCGGCCAGGTGCCCGTATTCTCGGATCGCTTGTGCCAGATTGACGGCGGCCATAATCTTGTCGATGGCCGGGGCCATACTCAACGGGCGGCCATCGACGATGGGCGTCCAGCGGTCGAAGTAAGCCTTGGTGATCGGATCGACAGAGTGTGGGTTCTGACGATAACGCTCATATAGTTCCAGCACGTATCCGGCGTTCGGTCCGTGAAACTCTTCCCAGATATTCATAGCGCCTCTCGAAACCTCTATCATAGCGCAAGTCAACAGCGAATACAAAAGCTCGTCTCACCGGGCGAGAACAGCGGGAGAGGATGACTGGTGAGACGCCTTCCGTCGGGATCAGTTCTCCCACTCGGCTTCTTGCAAGAGGCGATCTTCGAAGGAGAAATCCAGGGGGCGCTGGTCTCGGGCATAGCGGCAATACCACTGGTACGTTTCCCGCAATCCCACGTCCCAGTCCGTCGGCCGGAAGCCCAGTTCCCGACGCGCCTTTTCGATCCGTACACTGAACGAACTCATGTCCAGCGCTTCGCCAAAATAGAGGGGCTCGCCAAGAGGGCGACCTCCTAATTGGTGGATGCGTTCTCGCGGCAGGAAAGCAAATCGCACCGGGCGTTGCGCGACGCGCGCCAGCGATTCCACGAACGTTCGTTGGCTCACCGGTGATTCGTGAGCGATGTTGTAAGCTTGTCCAATAGCGGCGTCTACCTCCAGCGTGCGAGCCAGAGCCCAGGCGACATCCTTCACGTAGGCGAAGTGCATGAGATTCTCACCATGGTCGGGCAGGATGATGGGTCGACCACGTTCGATCCGATCCCAGAAAAAGGCTTCCCGATAGGCGTGATTATGGGGCCCGTAAACGAAGGGAGGCCGGATGATGCTCACCGGGAGCCCTCGGTGTTGGGCTTCTCGGCGAAGATACTGCTCCGACTCCACCTTATCGCGGGTATAGCGGTCGGCGCGATCGGCGAGCGAAGCATCTTCAGTGAGGTTGCATCCCAACCTGTAGACGGCGACGCTACTGGTGAAGACGTAGCGGCGAAGCTTCGATGGGACGCTCTCGACGATGGCGGCCACATCTCGAGCCGACGTTCCCCGATCCCATACGTAGGCATTATCGAAGACAGCGTCAAAGAAGAGACCGGCGAGCGCCCGTTTGACCGACCGATGATCGAGTCGATCAGCGATGATCTCAGTGACGCGATCACCGAAAGGATTCTGCCGCCCGCGATGGAGAATGGTCACCTGGTGGCCTCTTTGCAAAAGTTCGATCACCAGGTGCCGTCCGATGAACCGTGTGCCGCCGATGACCAGGATTCTCATCCGAAGAGGAAATAGTATAGGCGAGGCGAACAGCGTTGTACAGCGACCCCGCGCTGTCTTCATTGAACGAAGAAAGGTGATCAGCTTGTGATGCCCCGTGCACCGGCTCCGCGTCTTGGCGTCGCCAGCATAAGTTGGGAGAGGTCCACCCGCACTAATGGCTGTATCGTTCCTCGGAATTCCTGGTGTAAGGAAGAACGTTCGGAGCATGTGCTTCGGGTTCTTTATGGCGTCCCTTCGAGGCGGTTCTCGCCGTCCACCTTGAAGGTCGGCGGTGGATTTGTTAAACTCGATTGGTTGGCAAAGTTATTCTCAGGGAGGTTGATCAGATGCCCATATACGAGTACGCGTGCCGGAAATGTCATCGTCGCGTCGAGGTGCTTCAGAAGATGAGCGATAAGCCGCTCACCCGGTGCCAGCACTGCGGTGGGCGGTTGGAGCGATTGTGGTCGCCGGTAGGCATCCAATTCAAAGGAACGGGATGGTACGTCACCGATTACGGTCGGAAGAGCGGTGGCGCAACCGATAACGGGAAGTCGTCATCCGAAGGAAAGGCCAAAGAGGCCACCTCCCAGACCGAGAGTAAAACGAAGCAGGAAACGACCGCGTGAAGGGCAGAGCCTCACCCCTGCACAGCGATGAAAGACCCACCCAGGAGGTGGGGTGAGAATGACGTTCATGAATTGGACACACCACTCTCTCGTGCACATTCTGGCGGTCATTGGGGCACTGGCCCTGTTGACCGGGACGGTCGTCGCTCAGGCGGGACGGCGGTCGCCTTCCGAGAGTGGAGTGAAGGCACTGACCGTGCCCGTGATCATCGAGTCAGCGCCAGGACCGCTGGATCAACTCGTGCTCACCCCCGATCAACTAGAGCTTTACGATGGAGGAGTAGCGCAACAAATTCAATATTTTCGCCCCGATTACTCCCCGGCCAAGATCGTTGTGCTCGTCGATAATTCGGAGCGCTTGCCAGCAACGATCGGGGATATGACCAGAGCAGTGAAGGCATTGGTGGCCAATCTCTATGAAGGCGATCAGATGATGATCATCGGTTACGATGAACAGCCGGAGATCATAGAGGATTTCACTGGCGACGCCAAAAAGCTGGAAGCGGCCACGGCGCTCTTCAGGAAAAAGGGAGCGCCTCGGCTATTGGATGCTATTGAAGCTACCATTCATGATGTCTTTCGCCTCCAGGTGGGCATCACCAAGCGGATCCTCGTTTTGATCTCTGATGGCTATGACTGGGAGAGTCGGACGCCGTTCAAGACGGTCATGACCCATCTCGAACAGGAGAACATCGTCACCTATGTTCTTCAGGCCCCGGATCGAACATACGGGGCATCGCGACGACGCGCATTGAAGCCGGTAGCGCTGATCGAGAAACTCACCAAAGGGACCGGTGGACGCATCTTTCCATTGAACAAGGCACAACACGCGGCGCGCGAAATCTTGCAGGAAGTGAGCGAGCGATGGTATCAACTCACATATCGACCCAAAGGCGTCGATCCATTCACTGCCCGTCGATTACTCGTCATCGCTAACGATCCACGGATTCGCCTGCGCACCAAACAGGAGCAACCGGGAGTGCGGTTTTAGCGCCCCATGTCCTCTATGGCCTCATGAGGATGAACCGCAGGGGATTCAATAAAACTCTGTTGAGCCTTTGCGGGGTTACATTCGCCGGGCGCGCCCTGATCGGGCGAGCTCTCGTCAGGAGCGAAACTATGGAGAGAGCGAAAGGAGCCATCACTGACGTCGCTGGAGTGAAGGTTGGACACTACACGGACCACCGTCGCCCCACCGGGTGTACGGTCGTTCTGGTGGAGAGGGGAGCCGTCGCCGGCGTCGACGTCCGCGGCGGCGCGCCGGGCACGCGAGAGACCGATCTGCTTCGCCCCTCACATTGGGTCGATACGGTGCACGCTGTGGTTCTCTCGGGAGGGAGCGCTTTTGGCCTGGACGCGGCGAGCGGTGTGATGAAGTACCTGGAAGAGCGCGGCATTGGTTATGAGGTAGGGGCGATCAAGGTTCCCATCGTGCCCGCGGCAATCCTGTTCGATCTCAACCTCGGTGATCCTCGAATCAGGCCGACGGCTGAGTCAGGCTACAAGGCCTGCCAGGTGGCCGGCGCTGGGTCGGTGGCCGAAGGTAATGTGGGCGCTGGCGCGGGCGCCACTGTGGGGAAGTTATTGGGAATGAAATGGGCGATGAAGAGTGGTCTGGGAACGGCCAGCCTCACCTTGGCCGATGGCGTTGTCGTGGGAGCACTGGTAGCCGTCAATGCTCTGGGTGATGTTCGCGATCCTCGTACGGGACACATCATCGCTGGCGCGCGCGCTCCTGAGGGGAAGGGATTCATCAACGTCATTGAGAGACTCAAAAAAGGGGCCAGACTCGCTGATCTTCGTGCTCATGAACACACCACCATCGGTGTCGTTGCCACCAACATCGCGTTAACCAAAGCCCAGGCGACGAAGGTGGCCGAAATGGCCCATGATGGATTAGCACGGACCATCAATCCGGTACATACAATGTACGATGGCGATACGCTGTTTGCACTGGCGACAGGGGAGAGTCACGCGGAAGTCGATCTCAGTGTGATGGGGGCCATGGCCGCTGAAGTTGTCGCCGAAGCGGTCATCAGAGCCGTCAGGCAGGCAGAGGGTCTCCCCGGATTGCCCAGTTCCAAGGATGTGTTACAATAAACATCGAGGATTTGACAATGCCTCAAAGACTGACGCCAGAGGAACGCGAGTTCATCCTGACTCGACTCCGTGAGGTATTTGAAGCCTCAGCCGCCGAGGTGTTGATCGACATCTTCGATTGGTTCGAAGATCGGCGGGTAAGTTCGTATATTCAAAAGTTCGAACAAACACTCACTCGCCTCACCGAGCAGCAGGAAAGAGTGGAACAAGCGATAGGGCGGTTGGCCGAGGCGCAGCGGCGGACCGAGGAGCGGGTGGAGGCGTTGGCCGAGGCGCAGCGGCGGACCGAGGAGCGGGTAGGGCGGTTGGAGGAGGCGATGGAGCGGTTGGCCGAGGCGCAGGCGCGGACGGAGGAGCGGGTGGAGCGATTGGAGGCGGCGGTGGAGCGGTTGGCCGAGGCGCAGC
>Ga0256841_1000088_pt1 | contig 97622 bp, 95 predicted proteins | sample 356308metaG_FD_185971 | JGI IMG/M metagenome (GOLD analysis project Ga0256841, IMG submission 185971) | Hydrothermal vent microbial communities from Mid Atlantic Ridge, Atlantic Ocean - 356-308 | ecosystem: Environmental > Aquatic > Marine > Hydrothermal vents | place: Atlantic Ocean: Mid...
ATCTTGGGTTCCCTTCTGTTCGGATACTAATTCATTATTGCTTTGATGTTGTGGTGTGGCCAAGACGCTGGAAAAGGCGAGGACTGAAATTAATATTAAAATTAATGCTGTAATCCTTATCATTCTTAAGCCTTTAGATTAAAATAAAAAAATTCATAGCAATTTATACTTCCCGCCTACTTGAGGCAAGAAAATAAAACGAATATTATAAAACTAAGCGATAATTAGGGTTATAGATTGATGGTCTATTCAAACGGATAAGGATAAAGGGGGATCGGCTATCGATTCCGGAGGGGAAACGAATCTCAAGCCGATATACTTTGCCCCCTTATATCAAATATCAAGAAAATATCCAACTTTATTTTTTCTTTTTATTTTCGAGTTGTTCGGGGACCTTTAGGTTTCCTTGGACAGGTAGTGGCTTGAATATCTTCTTAAGCCTTGCAATCCGCCATTCCAAATCCTTCTGTTTTTCCGAACTTAAATCCAAAACATCACCCTTCCGTTGTCCGTTAGCGGAGAACTCTATTCTGGAACGGGCTCTGCCGCTTTTTTCAATTGTGCTCCTCATACCCCTGCCTGTTAAAATTAATATTAATTGATAGATCCTATGAAATTATAATATAATATCAATTGCCGATATCTATGTGAATTGAAACCCGATTTGCTTTGAATGGTGAAATTAATAGTGATCCATATTATTAATCGTCAGGTTCTACCAATATATTTACTCCCAATATTCGAAATTTTTCTTTATGGCTATCGGCTATCTTCGATTTATTTACTGGGATTCTTTAATTAAAAGTAAAGACTCAACAAAAGCAAGGGATTTATTATAAAAAACCGGGTTTAATTAGGTTATTCATAGCTACCCTATTTAATCGATCCTCCATTGTTATTATCTGGAACGGTATTGCTATCGGGGGAGTAATTGGTACGGTAAATACTTTTCCCTGATAATCCCTATTATTTCTACGATGGATAGCCGAGGTGTCCTCGGCTATCCATTCTTTTCTATTTGCTTTGTGCGGTAAATTATTAAGCATCATAAAATATCCCTTCTATTTGCGCCTTATTAGAATTCAAAATACGACGATATCGCAAAACAAATTCCTTTCGATCCACTTGGAAGCACCGAGTTTTTATTGGCTATAGCCAAATCGAAGTTGTAGGGGCCTAAATCCAAACCGAAGCCTACTGCATAGTAGCTTCCTCTGGGTCCCCCCAATGATATTCCCGATCTTAAAGGGAGCCAATTTATCCCCCGATATTCGATGCCGGTGGATAGTTGCGGGGTAGTCGAAGTAATCGGAGTATTGGAAAAGCCCTGCTGGTAATCCAAATCCCATAGAATATTCTTATAAGACGAACTTAGCCCCATCTTAATATATGCCGGTCTTTTTGAACCGAAGGCCTCGGTCGTTATAGTCGTATCGCTCGAAGTGGCGATACTGTCGTTATCAATTGAATTGGCGTTAAGGGGATTCAGTTCAAAATCGAAGTAGGTCAGCTCCGTCTTATCTTTCCAGTTTATCTTGTTGTAAAGATTTGTAATCGAAAAGCTGAATACATAATCGGTTTTGAATCTTGTTGCCACCCCCAAATCGAATGAATAGCCGGAACCACCCATGGCGGATTTTACGATCATATTACCGGCAGCGGTTATGGCTGTATCGCCGGTTTCGGCATAACCATCCGCCTGAACTATTTTTTCGTAGAGAAAACCTTTAAGATAATGTAATGTTCCGCCGACGGAGAATTCTCCATCTTCCCATTCGATGACCGGATAACCGTAACCAAATGCTATATCCCCGACCCCGTAAGCTTCGCCCTTTGTCGTGCTTAAATCCAAATTCGGCATAATGGCATTACCGTAAAGGATTAATTCGAGAGGGTCTTTGGGTAAGGTGAAATCCGAGATACCCTCCGCTCCTGTGGAGAATGCAAATGAATTTACCGAAAAACTTATTGCTCGAGCCTCCAACGATAAATCCACCGATAAACCTTCACTCGGAATATTATCAATAATATCTTTTTTATCCTCATCGGTAAGATATGCGCCGCTGTATTTATTGTAATCGCCATATGAGAACGAGTTGTTATTTATGTCAACGCCGATAGAAAACATCTCAAGGGATGAGCCATAATTATCCCTCAATCCGAGATTAGCGGGATTGTAGCTCAGCGAACGATAATTGCGCGCTACGGCTGTAAATGCACCTCCCATTCCCAAACTGCGGGCATCCGATAAGTCTCCGGAATAAGCATAGCTATAACAGAAAGGAATGAGCAGTACGGCAATAGTCAACGCTATCAAGAATTTCCTGTTTTTTGATTTTATGTAAAACATTTTCCATCCCTCCATTTATTTTTAATTATCTCCGCCCATTCTTATTTCAGCAAATGCGGATGCGGTTATTTCGATATAATCGTTGGCGCGAATAGTAATCCCGTTCCCATCATCGGGTGTATAGAGCTTGATCCTTTTTCCGATGTAAATATTTTCATTGTCGAAAATAGCTGCTTCCGAAGATGTCAAAGTATCGACGAAAGATGTGGAGGATTCCCCAGAGGCATACCCATCATTATCAATGGGCGCGGGTGTTAGATACATTGGACCTATTATGACGGTTTGGGGGTCGTTATACAATGTCGAATCGGACTTCGTGGATAAGTATATGCCTACTTCCGCTCCCACGGGGATATGACTGATTATATCTGCGCTTATGGTTACATAATGCGCCCTATCCTTGAAGTCGGGAACATCGTTGGATATCTCCTGCCTTTCGATGTCCAAATCGATTGTTGCGGTGTCGGCGATGGAAAATGCCAATGGTGAGCTGATCAATATATCACCGTATATAAAATCATTTTCGGTGATTGTCCCAATACCGCCATCGGGATTGAATACCGCTTCGCCGCCGATCTCGATACGGTTTGGCGGAGGATCCAGAAAATCCGAGAGTTGCTCGGAGCCAATCGTAATCGTTGTGAGATAAGGTCCGGTCTGCGTATCGGGCCGTCCGCTAATCATCCCATTTATGGGGAGCGATTTCGAATTGTCCCCAACAAGGTTCAATTGTAAATCGGCGTCTATCTCCGAGGCATTATAAAAATTCAGATATAAAACGGCTTTTGTAAGCTTTGCCTGATCGATGCCGTTGGGGATATCGACATCCTCCGAAACGGGATCGATATCGACGGTTGTAGGTTTGATAAGTCCGGTGATACTTGAAAATGAAAGGGATGATATGTTGACAGCAACGCTGATGGAATCATTCTCATCTATCTCCACAAATTCACTGCCGGATGAAGGTATGTCGGCGATAACATTCACCGGCATCGTCTGAGGGGAATGGTTCCCTTCCGGTGTGATAATATATCCGTTTAAGTCTTCGGTAAAAATCCGGGATTGATTCGCCGGGATAAAACCGGTAAACTGTAGAGCGCCATTGGAATTAGTTATATCATTCACGGTAATATTTAAATTTGCGGAAAGGTTTGTTTTATTTGCCGCCGTAATTGTCATAATACCGCTTTTTACAACCGCAGAAGATATTATTGTGGAATCTTCGATTTGCACCGATTGATTAAAGTTTTTATTTATTTCCGGGATTTTTGCTTTTGCCGCGGATACTTTCAAATTTTCCGAAAATGACAGATTCGTTATTATCTCTTGATTTACCAAGTTTACCAAAACCCCTCCGGGCGTATGCCCCACGGTTTCGGTCTCTAATTGATTATGGATGGTTTTTCCCACAAGGTCGATGGAATCTATTTTCGTATCGCCATAAGCAAGTCCATTTTCGAAATTGAATACGCCAACAATACTATTATCATAAATATCCCTTAAAGTAACTATAACAGTATCCAAATCCACCTCGAGCTGGTTAGTCACCTGAAGATATAGTTTCCCCTCGCTTATCGTCGCCCAAGAAAACTCATCTATGGTTGTTAGCTGGCTGGTAAAAGCAAACGATGAGGGAGGGACCATTCCTTGATTAACGGGGAGAAAGTCATCCAACTGAGTCTCGATTGTTTCTTCGGGAGGGGATGATATACTGACTTCCCCTAATTCCTCCGAGAATGTTTCGGTAATACCGTCTATCATAAGGCTATCACCGACTTCAAAAGTATCGACCGTTTGACGGGTCTCAATCCTGGGGTCGCCGTTTTCATCGAAGATTATATTATTCTCATTCAATTCATCGATAATATCGGTAATACTATATGTTTTGCTGCTCAAAGGGATAGACCATTGTGTGTCCCATTCGGGAGCTTGGGGTTTTTTGGGAGAGCATCCCGTTAATCCCAATAAGAGAAAGGTAAACAAAATTAAAGCGGATAATTGCAATAAGAGCTTTATTGCTTTAATACGCTTGGATGAATTAATGATAATCATCGCCCCCTCCTTAAAATAAATGTCAGTTTAAAAATTCCTTTTGACAGTTAATTAAGCAATTGGCAGGCCGATACGGCAAAATTTTCGGGAATTGTATTTTATTGAATGTCAATCAGTTATTGGGTACACAATATCAGATAGGCAACAAACTATTACTTCTTTTTGTGAAAGCGCTATAAGGTATTGGGATAATCCGATATATTTTTCTTTTCATTGGCGGGGAAATTATATATATTGTTTTAGGAGAATATATAATATAGGGTTGGAATGGATAAATTCAGCCGTTTGCTTTATATCATCAATACATTGAGATACAAACGCGGGATGCGTGCTAGGGAAATAGCGGACGATTGTAATGTCTCTCTTAGAACCATATATCGGGATTTAAGCAGCTTATCATCAGCTGGCGTTCCCATTTATTATGAAAATGGTTATAAGATACTTAATGGCGGATTCCTGCCTCCGCTCAATTTTGAAGAGGAGGAAGCATTTTATATTATATGCGCTCTTTCAAACAATGTTGTCCCGGATGGGAGCTACAATAAGGAAATTAGAAAAAGCATTTTAGCCAAGTTAAGGGGAAGCCTTTCGGAAAGTATCGGAACTCTCGACACTCCCGAAGCCATCGCAATCTATGCGCGAGTAACCGCAAAGCCCAATATTAAGGGTGAGATTTTTGAAACGATAAGGGAGGGTATAAATAATAATTGCGAAACCGAAATAGAATACGATTCTCTGAATTCCGGCGTATCTGGTAGGATTGTGGATCCTTACTCCGTCGTCTTTCGGGGGCATTCTTGGTACCTGATAGCTTATTGTCATACAAGGAATGAACTCAGAACTTTCAGGCTTAGCAGGATAATTAAAGCAAAAGGGACGGAAAGGAGATTTCGAAGAAAAGACAATTATTCCATAAAGGATTATTTTAAGGACTCATGGGAACTTTATAAAGGGAAATTGGTTGAGTTTTCAGCGGAATTTCGAGGAAAGGCGAGTAAAGTTATCTTATCGGGTATCCATCACCCCAGCGAAAGCATAAAACTTGAAAGCGGCGGCAGAGTTATATATTCGGCTAAAGCATCGGGGAGAGAAGAGATTATCAGATGGCTTATCGGGTTTGGAGAGGATGTTAAAATCCTTTCTCCTCCGGATTTAATCGAGGATGTAAAAAAGCATCTACAATCGACGCTGAATGTTTATCGGGACCCTTCATAAAGCACCTAAAATAGCAATTTAGAAATAATATATGGGTGGGCTGCGATGTAATATTAACTTCTCGACTCGTTTAATAAAGCGAACCAATAGTTTTCCGATAAGTCATATATAATCGCTGGTCAAACAACCGACATTGAAAATCGGGTTAGAAACTACGGATGAGCGTGTTATTATCATCCATATTAAAATAAGGTAGATGAAAATATGTTTAAGACCACATATAGACAAGATGGCGAGATCAAAGAGGTTCGCTCCCTGATAGATGAAATTGACAGCCTAAAAATCCAATTGGATAATATAAAGCATTTGGGGGCGATGATAACCTCCATATTGGATTTCGATACAATTCTATCGGTTTTAATGGAAGCTTCCTTGGAGATGGTTAATGGGGAAGTGGGAGGGATATTGATAAACGAGGAGGGGAATTGGGTTCCAAAAATTGCGATGGGCTTACAACCCGAATATATAAAATCATGGGAGATTAAAGGGAAAGGTAACATCTTAGATGTTCTTTTATCCACAAAACAGGTTATGCGGATGGATAACCCTCGTGAGGCGTTGCTAATACATAGTAAAAAGATGAATGTTGAGTCTCTAATGATTGCACCGGTCCATTCTAAAGGAGAAATTATTGGAGCTGTTATAATAGCTAATCGTACCGATGGACTTAACTTCGACGATAAGGATGTATCCAATCTTAAGATGTTGGTGCATTTTACAGCGGTAGCTATTAACAACGCAAAACTGCTTCAGCTGACATTGGAAAAACAGCAACTTGACCATGAGCTTTCCGTTGCGAAACTTGTGCAAAGCGCATTATTACCCAGCAGAAAATTAACGATCCCGGGTGTTATCATTGATGCTTCATATATCCCCGCCAAAGAAGTTGGAGGGGATTATTATGATGTAATAATCAGGGACGATAAGCATTTCGCTGTTGTCGTCGGTGATGTAACCAACAAGGGTGTTCCCGCGGCTTTGATGATGAGTGCGGCAAGGAGTTTAATAAGGGCGGAATATCGCAATGGGAAAGATGCCGCCTCTGTTATAAATTCAATCAATCAGCTTCTCTGCGAGGATACCGAGAGGAATTCCGATATGTTTATTACGCTTTTTTATGCGCATATCGATTTAGAGACTAAAACGATGGAATATATCAATGGCGGACATCCACCCGGTTTCCTTATACGAAAGGGAGAGGATAATATGGAGATGCTCGGTACTTCGGGGACGATTGTGGGACAATTTCCCGAATTTCAATACAGCAGCAAGATGATTAAAATCGAAGAGGAAGATAGAATTGTATTATACACCGATGGCGCTTTTGAATGTTTCGATTCCGAAGGTCAAATGCTTGGCCTTAACGGGCTTAAAAAAATCGTCAATGAAATCAAAGATTATAAATCTCCGATGTTTTTGGAAGAGATCAATGAGCTTCTGAAAGATTATATGGTGGACAAAAGCAAGATAGATGATTTCACAATGCTGGTTTTGGACTTTAAACAAATTCAATAAGTGGGAAAACTATGGAAAAACATCCTTTACATTATGCCTCCCTTGAGTTGAATAACTCGGGACTTTGTATCAAAATTACCGATGATATATTAAAAGCCTTTTTGGAGTTGACATCTTTGGATGATAGAGAGAAGTATCGGCTGAGGGTGGCTGTTTCCGAAATAGTTACCAACGGTTATTTTCATGGAAATAAACAAAACGCTCAAAAACGGATGTTTTTCAGCTGCAATGTATTTAATAACCGTATAGAGATATCGGTTGAAGACGAAGGGGATGGATTTAATGATGATGAGGTAGAAGAAAAATACGGAGCTGCCGGAGAGTATGCAACTGGGGGAAGAGGATTAAAAATTGTCGAGAAGGTAGCCGATAGGGTAAAATGTGGAAAGACGGACAACGGGCGCTTTAGGGTATCGCTCTTAAAGTATGTGAATGCGGAGCCGGTGGAGGCAATAGGCCAAAGTATTGAAAGCTATTAATCCGAACTATTTGAGCACAAAATACAAGGAGAGCACAGATGAACATTAGCAAATCAATGGTTGGAGACATTGCCGTAATTAAACTTAATGGGAGACTGGATCTTGAAACCTCAAAGACACTAAAAGGGTTGACCAAAGAGCTTATGGCTGACAATCATAATAAAATGATTTTCGATTTAACCGATGTAGATTTTATTAATAGTTCCGGTTTGGGGACACTCGTTTCCATTCTTCGCGATGTGAATTCAAAAAAAGGGAATTTGGAGCTTTGCTCTCTTGCCCCCTACATCCAAGAGATTTTTGAAATTACACACCTTTCGTCGATATTTCGCATTTATGAGAATGAGGAGGAAGCTTTATCGAGTTTCGCGGTAACGGAAAATAAAACGGAATAAAAAATAAGTTAAGACGAGGTAAATCGGATGTTTCGGCTATGTTTACGCTTTCGAATATTACAAAATTGTTAACGGCTAATCTTATTAGGGGCTAATATAATGAGATATGGAATCCTGGTAATTGATGCGGATATTTTATTGAGAGATATGCTTTACGACTTCCTTTACGATAAAGGGTATAATGTGTTCACGGCGGAAGATACGGATTCAGGTAGAGAGGCTGTGCATAAACACAAATTTGATGCCTTAATTATAAATTTGGATCTCCCCGATGGAGGAGGAATAGAACTTTTATCCGAAATAAAAAAGTCGCATCCGAAAATACCAATTATAGTTATTGCTTCGAAATTAGATGACAATGAAAGAAAAATAGTTTATGAATTGGGCATTATCTCCTATATGGAAAAACCCTTGAAAATTTCCAAAATTGCGGCAATCCTCAAAAACTCGCTAATGCAAAAAGACGAAACTAACCCCGTTAATTACGGTAATGATAAATGAAATAATTGACCCATAAATTATATGAGAAAAACTTGAATTACCGAACCGAATGAATTATTGAAAGCAGATATTAAATAATACAATACAAAGACTCCCTTTTTAATAAGATATTCAACAAGAAGTTATTGAATTTTTCAATTTGCCGTTTTATATTGAAACAGAAAATAGGTGGAGAAGTATATGCCAACTTATAAAATTTTAATCGTTGATGACGAAGCTTTTGTGCGGGAATTGTTAGAAGAATTTTTAGCCAAACAGGATTTTGAGATTTTTCTTGCCGATTGCGGAGAAGCCGGCATCAAAATAGCCGGCGAGAATGATATCGATGTGGCTTTGGTGGATTTGAAAATGCCTGGTATTGATGGACTGGAAACCCTAAAACGGCTCAGAAATATACGCCCCAACATACCGATAATTATTTTGACGGGCTATCCTACTATTGAAACCTCTATCAAAGCTTTAAGGCTTGGGGCATCTGATTATATAATTAAGCCATTTAAACTTAACGAACTAAAAGCAGTGGTGGAGAAAGCTCTCAAAGAGCGGGAATTGAAGATGGAAATAAATTTGCTTAGGGATAAAATTAAATCAATCGAAAGCAAATTAAAAAAATACGAGTTGGAAACCGAAGTCTCTTACAATCCGACAATAGACACCGAAAAGGACCCCGAGGATAAAAATAATCAAGAATAAGCAAAAACACCTTTTCTCATCAAGCAATGCCAACTATCTTCAGGAAAAAACAGATAACCCGATAATATAACTATGCGGCGATATGGATGTCTGCCCCTTTGGGTTGAATGACCTAAATATTCTCAAAAGATTGACTTGAAATTTCTTCAACTATAGTTTATTATTTTCCCTGATGAGCGGTAAAGAAAAGGAACTTCAATATATCAATAAACTATACGGGCAAATTCTCAATGTTTACGCCCAATTGGGATATCTAATCGACAAATCGGCTGCGGTTTTTAATGATTCATCCGCGCGGCAAATTAAATCTATTCTTTTATCCATAAATACTATTGCCAACGAAATAGGCGAATTGAAGGATAAAATTTCGATTCGAAGAAAAATCTACTTTGAATCCGGTTGGGATATCGGGGAATTGGAAAATATTACAAAAGATTTTATAAGGGAATTCAATCCCCTATTTGCCGAAGTATTGCGGGCGCAGTCGAGGCTCGAATCAGCAGTTAAACAAAGCGGAGTTAAAATATCGTAGGCGTAAGTATCCAATGGAAGGGAAAGACGGTAATTCATTGATATCCAAGGATCGGTTGCAAGCATTCAGCGAATCGTTCGTCTCCTTTACCGAGATGACTCGACAGCTACAGGAGGCTTATCGCGAATTAGAACAAAGGTATGAGACGCTTAATAAAAAACTGAGCGAAACCAATATCGAACTGCGGCAATCATTGGCGGAAAAAGACAGACTAAGTTCATATCTAAACGATATTCTGGAGAATCTGAACTCGGGTGTTGTTGTTATCGACACGAAGGGAGTAGTCCGTCTTTTTAACAGGGCGGCGGAGCGCATATTAAAATATAATAATGATAATGTTATCGGCCGCAAGTGGGGCGATATTATAGATTCCCCCAATACTCCATCCGGTTGTTTGGAGACCCTCACAAAAGGAGCGGTGTTCACCGAGGAGGAGAAAGTAGTAGCTGATGGTGAAGGAGGATTGATTAACATAGGCTTTTCGACTTCCCTTTTGAAATCCCCTGATGGAGAAGTTATAGGGGCGGTGGAGGTGTTTTACGATTTAACAAAGATGAAAAATTTGGAAAGGGAAATGACTCGGGTTTCGACGCTTGCCGCTTTGGGGAGGATGGCGGCGACTATTGCTCATGAGGTCCGCAATCCTTTGGGTGCCATAGCCGGTTTTGCAGCCTTATTGGATAAGGATACTCCCAAAGATGACGACCGTAAAAAGTTAATCGCAAAAATAACAACCGGTATAGGAAGGCTAAATAGGATTGTAAACGGATTACTGGACTTTACGCGGGAACCGAATTTGAATATAACCGATGTCGACCTTGAATCGGTCATTTCCGAAGTGATTGAGGAAATCGCAGCAAGGAATAATAAAAGGGGAATAATAATCGAGAGCAAAATAAACGCAAGTCTTGGCAAATATCCGCTCGATAAAGAGAGTTTTCGATTAGTAATGAATAATTTGATAGATAACGCTATCCAAGCCTCACCCGAAGGGGAGAAGGTAAAAGTGATTCTTAGCCGCAAAGGCTCTCAGGTAAGGGTGGAAGTAATCGATAAGGGAAAAGGAATTACCGAAGATGTAATAAATAGAATATTCGATCCTTTTTTTACCACTCGGGAGAAGGGAACCGGTTTGGGTTTACCGGTTGTGAAAAAACTAATCAAAGCACACAACGGAACTATTTTTGCAGAAAGCGGCGGTATAAATAAAGGGGCGAGATTTGTTATTTGTCTTCCGTTGTTAAACCCCGAACATCCTGATTACAATAAGGAATAAAGCTATGCGGAACGATTTTAATAAAGGGATAAAGATTTTAGTAGCCGATGATGATTCTTTAATGCGGGATTTCCTGATGGAGGTTTTATCCCGTTCGGGATATCAAGCTTTAAGTGTTCCAGACGGGAAAAGTGCTGTTGAGGCGATTAATCGGGATGACTTTAACATTATCATAACCGATGTCAAAATGCCGGGTTATGATGGGATGAAGGTCTTAAAAGCGGCATTGAGTAAAAATCCGCAATCTAAGGTTATTCTGATTACGGGTTATGGGACAATTGAAAATGCCGTAGCCGCAATGAAGGAAGGTGCCTTTGATTATTTGACAAAAGGCGAGAAAACCTCGCCCGATGAAATAGAAATAGTGCTGAAACGGGCTATTAATTATCAAAAGCTCGAAACGGAAAACAAACGGCTGAAAAATGAGTTATCGAATAAATATTCTTTTTCCAATATGATAGGCAAAAGTCCACAGATGTTGCGTATTTACGATATGATCAAGACGGTTGCCGACAGCAGCGCCACGGTTTTAATCACCGGAAAGTCAGGAACGGGGAAAGAATTAGTTGCCAAAGCGATACATTTTAACTCAAAGAGAAAAGATTATCCATTTATAAAACTTAACTGTGCCGCCCTGCCGGATGGATTGGTCGAATCCGAATTGTTCGGCCATGAAAAGGGCGCTTTCACCGGAGCGATAAAAACTGTGAAAGGCAGATTTGAGTTAGCTAATGGGGGCACGGTTTTATTGGATGAAATCTCGGAAATGTCGGTTAATATGCAGGCTAAACTGTTGAGGGTTTTGCAGGAGCGGGAGTTTGAACGGATAGGTTCGAGCCGTACCATACAAGCAGATGTAAGAATCATCGCTACTTCCAATCGGAATTTGAAAGAGGAATACCGTAAAGGGCGCTTTCGGGAAGATCTATATTATAGATTAAATGTAATTCCCATTGAGATACCCGAATTATCCGAACGCCGAGAGGATATTCCTCTTTTAATAGAACATTTTATCGAAAAATATTCTTCCAAGAACAATAAACCGATAAAAGCAATTTCGGAGACGGCAATGAAAGTTCTCTCCGATTATAGTTGGCCCGGAAATGTCCGTGAACTGGAAAATTGTATCGAAAGAGCGGTGGTCGTAAATAAATCGGGGACAATAGAAAAAGATGACCTGCCCGGAAATATCTTTGATATTGCAAAAAACGATTTGCCGGAAAGAATCAAACCGGGTATGTCTATAAAAGAGATGGAGAAGACTCTCATCCTGAAGACCCTCAAAAAAAGCGGGGGCAACCGAACGCATGCCGCTGAGACTTTGGGCATAACTACAAGAACCTTAAGGAACAAACTTGCCGAGTATGGTTTGCATAGCCGTCAGATCGACTCGGAATAATCTATTGTTCCTTTCCATAATAGGGCATAATGTGGGATTGATTCGATTCTTCACCTGAGGGTTTAATCTATTCTAAAATTGCCGATATTTTAAGTAATTATTGGTTTTTAGACGACAATCTTAAAAAAAGAGCTTATATGGATATTACTACCATAGGGGGGTTGATTTTAGGTATCGGCGCCGTATTGTTTTCCTTTTTTATGGAGGGTGGGCATATTTCCGCAATTATCAGAATTCCCGCAATGATAATTGTTATATTCGGAGCCATAGGCGCTACTATAATTACTACTTCCTTCGATAGCATAAAAAGTTTTCCGAAGCTAATCAAAATAGCCTTTTTCCCGGAAAAGCAAAACGCTCCCGAGATAATTAAACAAATCGTAAATATGGCACGAAGTGCAAGGCGCGACGGTATTCTTGGGCTTGAACCATATTTAAATGAAATAAAAAATCCCTTTTATAATAGGGCCGTCCAGCTACTAATAGACGGGACGGAAATGACTGAGCTCAGGGATTTGCTTGAGATGGAGTTGGATAATATTACCAAACGGCATAAAGCCGGGATATCGTTGTTTCAAAAATTGGGGGGGTTTTCCCCGACAATGGGAATAATCGGAACTGTCTTGGGATTCATTCCCTAGCTAACACCGATGATGCCGGCAAAATGGCTTCCTCTATCGCCTCAGCCTTTATCGCCACTTTATGGGGCGTTGCTTTGGCAAATTTGGTTTACCTTCCCATCGGAGATAAACTCAGGCGCAGACATGAGGAAGAGATAAGGCTTTTGAATATAATATTAGAGGGAGTAGTCTCCATACAATCGGGAGAAAATCCCCGCATTATCAAAACCAAGCTATTATCCTTTATCGAACCAGAAAACCGTAAGGTCCGTTGATTATGCGAAAAACGGATAGAGATGATGACAACGAAAACCTTGATCGTTGGCTATTGACCTATGCGGATTTAATTACGCTGTTATTGGCACTGTTTATCGTAATGTATTCGATATCGCGCATAGATACAAAGAAATTCGGGAAAGTTTCTGAGGCTTTTAATACGGCTTTGAGTGGTACCAACGGGACATTGAAAAACGCTGAAGCCATTCTTCAGAAAGACAATTTAGATAAACTGGTAAAAATAGATAAGCTCCTTAATATACAAACTCAAATTAGAGGATTTGTGGCTTCACAGGGTATGGAAAAGGATATCGATGTTATTTTAGAAAAAAATGATTTAACGGTTCATGTAACGGAATCGGCATTTTTCGAATCCGGGAAAGCGGACATAAAACCAAAGGCTAAGAAATTCCTAAGATCCCTATCCTCGGTTCTCAAACAAATTCCCAACGAGATAAGAGTAGAAGGGCATACTGATAACATCCCGATAAGCACTCCTCAGTTTCCATCTAACTGGGAGCTATCGGTTATGAGGGCAACGAAGGTCGTTCGATTTCTGACAGAGCGGTGTGGAATAAAACCAAAAAGGATCTCAGCCCTCGGTTTCGGCGAATATAAACCGAGATTCCCCAATGATACCCCGGATAACCGTCGACGAAATAGACGAGTGGATATTGTGATACTTCGGGAATAATATTTTTGGCATCGCCTGATTGCCCCATATTAAATTTTTTAAATTACGATGGGTTATAAGGGTTTTCTGTCTTTAAGAGCCTTTGATAAGGTTACGATATCTGCGAATTCCAAATCGCCCCCTATTGGTAAACCTCTTGATATACGGGTTACTTTCACCTTAAATGGTTTTAACAATTCCATTATATATTCCGCTGTTGCCTCGCCCTCAGTATTCGGATTGGTCGCCAATATTATCTCGGCCGCACCCTCGGAAACTCTATTTAACAGTGACCTTATCCTCAAATCGTCAGGTCCTATTCCATCAAGAGGGGAAAGCGCCCCCCCTAAAATATGGAATACTCCTTTATACTCATTGGTTTTCTCAAGAGCAAAAACATCCGAGGGCTTTTCAACTACACATATTATATTTTTGTCCCTGTCGGGATTACTGCATATAGCGCAGGGGTCTGTCTCGGTGATGTTTCCGCAGATGGAGCATTCGATAACTTTACTTTTTACTTCGATAATCGTTTCCGCTAATTCTTTTGCTTTATCATCGGGAAGTTTAAGAATATAGAAAGCCAACCTTCGGGCGGTTTTATAGCCGATGCCGGGCATTCCGGCGAATTGCCTTATAAGTTTTTCAAGCAGGGGAGAGGTAAACATCTTAAAACGGCATACCCGGGATATTCAATCCTCCGGTTAATTTAGACATTTCTTCCTGCTGCAACTTCGCGGATTCCTCTTTAGCTTGATTAACGGCGGCTAAAACTAAATCCTCCAACATTTCGATATCATCGGGATCAACAGCTTGAGGATCTATTTTGATCTCCATCAAATCGCCCTTCCCGTTCATCACAACCTTTACCATGCCGCCTCCGGAACTTCCCTCAACGGTTAAATTTTCAAGCTCCTCCTGAAGTTCCGCTAATTTACGCTGCATTTTTTGAACCTGCTTCATCATATCGCCCATACCTTTTGCCATAAGAACTCCTCTATTCCTCTTAATTCATTAGAATTATTGTCAATTGCCCTCTTTATCTTTGGGTTTCCAGTCCACTAAATGCCCCCCGAATTTCTTTAGCGCCGAATCTATTATCTTATCGCCGGTAGGACCGGCAAACATAGGTTTATTTTGTTTTTCAGGATTACTCTTCTCAGTTAAAGCATCGGATTTACTATCGAAATTAAACTCCAAACGGATCGGGGTACCGAAAATTTTCTCGGTTAATAAATTTAGGGCTTTGATATTGTTCGGGGTATTTATTAAATTCGGAATTCCGGAATTGGTAACCTTTAATGTTAAGGTATTATTATCGAGGGCTTTTGGGATAGCTCCATTTAACAAAGCCCATAAGGTTTTCCTTTTCTTGCTCATTTCCTCAACAACAAGCTTCCAACCGCTTAAAACGGATCCCCAATCATTTCTATCGATTTTAATCGGGATTTTTCCTTTTATGCTTTCTTCTTTTGGTATTATTTTCAGTTCGGGGTGGTTATTAGGTATGGATGTTGGCTGTTGCGCTTTTTGGGGAAAATCAAAAATATCAGGTTCCTTAAAATCGGCGGCTATATTGGCATTGGAATATTCCATTTTTAACAGTTTCTCCAAATCGATGGTTTTTTCGAGGTTTGCCATCTTAATAAGGGCTAATTCGATGGAGATTATCGGTTCTATCGTCTTACGCCTGAAACCCGCAAAAAGCTCAGCGGATATATTCAACATCCTTAAAAGTTTACCCTCATCGAGATTTTTAAGGGCTTCTCGATATCCCTCTAAATAGTCCCCTGCAATTTCACCCAAATATTGTCCATCATTATCTAATTTTATAACCAAAAGGTCTCTAAAATGCTTGTTTAAGCTTTCGAGGAAGTATTCGATATTGCCTCCCGAATTGATAAAAGTACGAAATAATTTAATAACTTCTAAAGGTTTTGAACGGCTAATGGATATGGATATTTCCAATAATACTTTTTTATCAACCAATCCCAATATTTCGGAGACTTTCTCCGAATTGATTTTTTCATCACTCGAAGCAATAACCTGATCCAGTAACGATAATGCATCCCTTAAACTGCCGGAAGCCTTTGTGCAAATCAGTTCCATTCCCTCCTCATCAAGGACAACCCCTTCTTTATCACATATTGATTTGACCGCATTAATCAATTTTGGAAGGGGTATAAGTCTAAAATCGAACTTAAGACAGCGGGACATAATTGTGGCCGGAACCTTCTGGGGTTCGGTAGTCGCCATAATAAATATGCCATGTTTGGGTGGTTCTTCGAGAGTTTTCAGCAAAGCGTTGAAAGCCTCCGAGGTGAGCTGGTGGACCTCATCAATGATGTAAATTTTATACTTGGATCTGATGGGAGTATATCTTATCGCCTCGCGCAGGTCGCGTATATCATCGATACCACGATTGGAAGCCGCGTCGATTTCAATTACATCGGGACTGTTCCCGGAGGCGATTTCCAAACAGGAATTACAGATGGAGCAAGGTTCACCATCTGTAGGATTTTCACAATTAAGCGCTTTGGATAAAACGCGGGCGGTTGTTGTTTTTCCGGTTCCGCGGGGTCCCGAAAAAAGATAACCGTGGTGTATTTTACCAAAGGCGACCGCATTTTTTAGCGTCAGGGTAATATGTTCCTGCGCTATTATTTCGGAAAAGTTCTGCGGCCTATGTTTGAGGGCGATTACTTTATAGGTCATAATAATTTTTGTGTGCACCCACCTCCGACCCTCTGCACAAATGCGCATCGGGGTAGTTAACTCAGACCGAGCCACCCCGCAACACACCGAGTGTTCGCTTACCGCTGCTACCTTCCGGTCCTGACGGGGTTCGGCGATCTTCAGTTGTGCGGGACCCGATCCTCAACGCCACTTGCACCGATAACGCAAATGGCTTTAGGCCTCGGGTGGGAATTCGACCCCGGTATAGCGGATTCCGGGTTACAGGGCACCGCTAGCTCCCCGTCTAGCACATAAATTCTAATGGAGTTGAGGAGATTCGAACTCCCGGCCTCCTGAGTGCGATTCAGGCGCTCTCCCAGCTGAGCTACAACCCCATTCCTTTCACTAAAAATCAAACAATAATATAAAAAATCAATAATTATTGCAAATGAAAATTTGTAAAGGTTAATTTCAAGCGGAATATTCAATATTGGAACTCATCGGATATTTTTGTAAATAAAAACCGCAAGTGTTCCGATAACATATATAACCACAAATAGTTGTGGAAAGCGGTCTAATCTTACATTTAAGCATCCGGAGATTATTTAATGAATCTGGGTTCAACCCGTAAAATCCTAAAATGGATATCAGGAATAATCCTTATCGTTGCTGTTATACTTATAATCCAATCCGAATCATCAATTAAGACAAAATTGGATGATTTAAATCGGAAGGATCTACTAACACAAAACCAATATTCGGGGATGGAGCAACAGCTTTTTCAAATATCCTCTTTGTTGGAAAGGATATCGGGGTTATTAAATAAGCACATTCTCGCACTATCCGCCAATGATAAAAGTAATTTTTCAAACCGCATTAATTCCTATCAAAATAAACTCCTAAATACAATTTACGATCTTGAGGGAAAATTGGATGAGGATCAAATTCAAATAATGGATGAAATCAAAAATGATGTGGCGTTATATATAACTAACGATATGATAGTGCAGGATTATAGCAATAGGGGATTAAAAAAGAAGGCTTGGGGATTTATACAGGATAGTTTGGAACAAAATTTCAATAGCGCTTTAACAAATATCGACAAATTGAACCAACAGCTTTCGGATAGCAAAGATAGAGAATTAGCGAAATTGAAGGGTGATATAGCAGGAGTGGAAGCTAAAGCCGACTTTACACTTAAAGTGGCTTATATGCTAATACTATTTTCTATTGCGGGGTTTCTTTTTTCCTTCTTTATGCCGTCAAGGGGTAAGGCAAACCAAAGACAACGGGATAATAAAAGAATTAAAACTAAAAACAGGGTAGATAGTACGGAAAGGAATTCGCAAACTATTGAGGGGTCCGCAACCGTCGAAACAAATTATTCCAAAAGTAATAAGATTGCCGCAAATGTAATCAACAAACCCTCCCAAGATTCAATACAGGAAGAGCTCAGACAACAAAATGAAATTGCGAAACAAAGGAAAAAAATGCTGAATGAGGTCGATAAATTGACTTCTTATGATACGAAACGAGATAAACCATCATTGGATTTCGGAACCTATTTCAAGAATTCCAATAAAGTATCGGAATTGCTTAAATCGGCGGGAGAACTGTCATCCTCATCAATTGTCGAAGCTCAAGATATAGCCCTAAAAATTGCGAAAATGGGGGAGTACGAAATAAGGAAATTAGCTTCATATACAATTAAGATGTCAAGGGATGTGCAGAAGATTATTGATAAAAACAACAGCGCACTGCTTAACAACCTTAAAAACGCCGAAAACACAAGCGCAGAACTCCAAAACATTGTCAAGAATATCGGTCGAATTGAAAATCTGCTTACAGGAATCGAGGGTACTGAAGATATTATAAATTCATTGGATAATATGACGGTGAAAATAGGGGGCTTAAACCAAATAAAGAAAAAGCATTCTTTTGAAGGATTAACAAATGAACTTAAAGCCACCTTCCAAGATATTGAAAATGGAGAATTGGAAGGCGAAGAAACATCGTTAAATAATTATGAAGAGGAATCGATACAGCCAAGCATACCCGATGATATCGATATAGTTACGGCGAATACTTCATTGGAATCTTTAAGTGAAGAAGATGTTTCCGAGAATAGTACGGGCGAAGAAGAAACCATAGAGAATACTAAGTCCGATAATGCATCCGATGATTTAGAGCAGGACAAAGCATCTTCAAATGATGGAAATATCGGGGACACTCCAAAGAATGCCGAGCCGCAAAAAGATCAGGAAAATGATGTGCAAATCCTTTCTGACAAAGAACTTGAGGAAGCACTGAATGGAATCGAACCTCCGAATGGTATTACCGACAAAGTTCCCGATAACGAGGGAAATAATATAAAGGATATAACAGATAATATCGATAAACAAGCCGATGAAGAATTGATGGCCGATAAAGATTAATCGATAAACACGCATAAACCTCATCAATCCCCCCTTGAAAGCAAAAAGACAATTTTATAATATGTGAAAGGATATACACTATCCCTGCAAGCTACTGCATATAGTTGATATGACAATATTATATTATCTTAATTACACTTAGTTAATCCATTATGGGACAGCGGATAATATTTCGGTAGGTGATGATTCAAACAGCGGGGATTGGCACATAATTTGCTTGATTAATAAGGCGATAGTAGTAGGTTAGGAATTATTCTGAGCTCACAGGAAGTTATAAGGGAGCATTTATGAAGAAATATTTGATAGTATTGTTATTTATTTTCGCAATTGTGTGGGCACCACAGATTTATTCGCAGGAACGGCCTGCTGTTCATACTACATATCCTGAAAATGGTTTGTCGGGATCGATTATAATTACTCCCAATGATTCAACCTGTGAGATAGGAACTGATGGAGGATATTTCCGCTATGATGTTTTGATTAGTAATAATTATAGCCATTTGGCAAACGGTTATATATGGGGGAAGGTGCATAGTGTCGAAACTGGTCAGGAATGGGGTCCCCTGCTTTTGACATCGCTAACCTTAGGCCCTTATGAAACTCTATTGATAGAGGATGCGGATTTATATGTTCCTTATTGTATAAGTGAGGGGTCCTATTTATTTGTCGTCAGTATTGGATGCTATCCGATTATAGTCGATAGTGATACAGCCGAGTTCTTTAAGGATGGTGAATCTGAAATAGATTGTCCTCCCAACCTTCTTGTTGATGAAAATACTAACATTCCGCCGGGATCGGTTGAGTCTTCGTGTAATGGTGGTAGTATCGATGATAGCGGAATTATCCCTATGGCATTCAACATAAATAAAATTTATCCTAATCCTTTTAATGCGTCGGTTAAAATAGATTTCAGCTTGTTCCAACCCAATGAAGTAAGAGTTAAAATTATAAATCTTGCGGGGGAGGTAATCGAAACTCTTGAAAACAATTATATGGATGCCGGTGAACACGAGCTGATTTGGAAGGCATCTTCGAAGTCGTCAGGAATATATTTTATAGAATTAGAAGTTTCCGGGAAAAAGGAAATACGGAAGATATCTTTAATAAAATAACTATCTTCGCACAAAAGCTATTCGCTTATAAGCCGGGATATTTATCTCGGCTTTTTTAATTTCGTACATTCCCATTTTAAAATAATATCTTTACTACCGGTTCTATCCCGCAACTCGGCATTACAATCGAAAATTCCGGAAAATATCATATAAACTATTTTCATATCGCATAATCAATCAAGCATCACCCCCTTGATGCCGATAATAATATTACTGTTTTGAAAAATAATAATCCTTCGATTAGATGATTTGTATGAATATCCGGCGTTAACGAGCAAGGACACAAATTACGGAATGGAATCCATAAAACAATCGTTAGAACATCAAAAAAAACAATATGACAAAGGAAGCAATGTTAGCAGTGCTATACGAAAACTATGGTCATATTGTTCCGATAGAAATTTTTCCGGCTATGACCCTCACGATGCTCTCAACTCCCCTGTTTTGAGGTTGTCGGGCAAGCTCCCCCGACAATTGGCGATACAGTTTCTAAAAAGGTCCCCCATAAATTTTAGGAGTTTGTTTGGCATTCCGAAGGGGGAGAATCCCAAGGGGTTGGGTTTGTTTTTATCGGCGGCAACTAAACTTTATAAAATGATAGGTGATGATGTATATAAATCGACTGCATATAAACTCGCCGAAAAGCTTGCTCTATTACGGAGTGAAGGCTATTCATCATATTGCTGGGGTTATAATTTTGATTGGCAGTCGAGGGCATTTTTCCTCCCCAAATATACTCCGACAATCGTCGCCACGACATTTATTGCAAATAGTTTTATTGAAGCGGCGCAGGTTTTTGGAGATGATGAGTTTTTGAAGATTGGGATTTCAGCTGCGGGTTTTGTTGCCGGCGATTTGAATCGGAGTAACCTTGATGATTCAATATGCTTCTCCTATTCTCCAAAAGATAAAAGCTGTGTTCATAACGCTAATATGTTAGGGGCGGCATTTTTGGCAAAGGTTTCCAATCTTGCTGATAATGATGAATATATGGAATTAGCATATCGCTCCGCCGAATTTTCCTTGAGATATCAGAACCCCGATGGTAGCTGGTATTATGGTGTATCTCCATCTCAAAATTGGATAGATAACTTTCATACCGGTTATATGATAGATACGCTTTCCGAATATATACGCTATTCTAATCGCTGGGAATTGGAGAACAGCTTAAACAGAGCGATAGATTTTTATGTGAATAATTTATTTACAATCGATGGAGTTCCCAAATATTACCCGAATAAGTTATTCCCGATAGACATACATAGTTGCTCGCAAGCGATAATCACCTTGAGCGACTTATCCCGAAAGTCGGCTTCATTTCAGGGATTATTGGAAAAATGCGTAAATTGGATATTGGAAAATATGGTTGATGCTCGGGGATATTTTTATTTCCAAAAGCATAAATTCTACATCAACAAAATTCCTTATATGCGATGGGGACAGGCATGGATGCTTAAAGCATTGGTTGAATACTATTGGTATCTGCTGAAAACAGGTAAAATATCGGGAGCTGAAAATATATCCGACGGATACAGCATTATTTTCGGAGAGGAAGGATTTTCATTTGAGAAGGTGGAAAGATGAAAAGATATCAATTTTTAGGTTATCCGGTTGACAGTTTAACCACTACCGAAGCGCTTTCGAGGATAGATGATTTTATTAGGGAAAAGAAACCGCACAGGATAACCCCCATAAACGCATCGAAACTATGCAAGGTCGATAAAGACCGGAGATTAGCGGATATAATTAAAGAATCGGACCTTGTTATCCCGGAATATGCGGTTGTATGGGGCGCTAACAGACTTAAAATAAAACTCGATGAGCATATAGGCGGGATTATGCTGATGAGACGCATCCTCGCAATTGCTCCAAAGAAGAATTATCGGATTTATTTCTTAGGAACGAGGCAGGAGATTATCTCCGAAATGATAAGGCGATTGAGAAACGAATATCAAAACCTGAAAATAGCGGGTTATCATAACGGTTATTTTACTGAGGATGAGGAGGCTTCCATAATCGAAGAAATTAGATCCTCCAATGCCGATATACTCTTTGTGGCGATGGGTACTCCGAGACAGGAAGTGTGGATAGATAAGCATCTTTCCGAATTGAATGTTTCGGTGATTATGGGCGTTGGCGGCAGTTTCGATGTTTTTGCGGGAGTGAAAAAAGAAACTCCGGCTTATTTAAGATGTGGTTTTGAATGGTTATACAGGCTTGCCCAAGAACCAGGTAGATTATGGAAGCGGTATTTGACCACGAACACAAATTTTGTTTGGAAAGTATTAAAGGCGAAGTGGGGTTTAAGAGGGGACAAAGCAAACACGAAAAGGGCGGTATGATTAAACAAAATTTACAGTTGTTAAAAATAATGCATATTGCTTTGGATCTAATATTAACGGCAATAGCTTTTACCTCCGCTTTTTTATTGATTTATATCTTTGGCGGCGATCCTTACGGAACTGCAATAAAATTTCACCGGTATATTTCATTGCTAAAAGTTATCCTGCCTCTTTGGTTGGTAATATTCCTGAATTCCCCAAATTCTTATTCCTATAGAATGAAATCGGGACCCTTCCTCATAACACAGATATTAAAACCTATACTTACCGGTGCGGGGATATTGATAGCTTATCTGACCATTTCAAGCAATCTGATGGTAATCCGTAGCGAAATATTCGTATTTATAGTCTTGGATATGGTTATGCTTTATCTCTTAAGGCGCTCCATTCAAAGGGTACTACGATACTATCGCGCAAAGGGAAAAGATCAGAAGAATATCCTCATTGTCGGAAGCGGGAAACAGGCCTGTGAGTTTTACGATAAAGCTAAATCGAATTCCCAATGGGGAATCAATATATTGGGTTTCCTGTCGGAAGACGGAAACCGCCTGTATAATGGAATGTCGGACTTGCTAATAGGTAAGATTAAAGATTTACCATATATACTGAATCATAATCAGGTGGACGAAGTATTTATTTCCCTGCCGCTTTCATCATTTCACAAAGTAGAGGATTTACTCTCTCAATGCCAGGAGCAAGGAGTTACCGTACACATTGCAGCGGAATTTCTTAAGGCAAATGCGCGGAATTTTTCCGCCAACGATATATTTGGTTCTCCCGTATTAAGCTTTACCTCGGCGCCGCGCAGGTTGGATATGGTTTTCATTAAACGGGTTGTTGATATAGTTGTTTCGGGGATAATGTTGATTATGCTGTCTCCCGTATTCCTGATTTTGGCAATTGCGATTCGTTTGGATTCAAAGGGACCCGTATTCTACCGATGGAAAGTAGTCGGGAAAAACCGCAAAGAATTCACGGGATACAAATTCAGAAGTATGGTAGTTTCTGCCGATAAGCTCAAAATAAAATTGCTCAACAAGAATGAAATGAAGGGCGTTGTATTCAAAATGAAAAACGACCCCCGTATTACCAGAGTCGGAAAGTTTATCAGGAAATATTCGCTTGATGAGCTTCCGCAGCTTTATAATGTATTCAAGGGTGATATGTCCTTGGTCGGACCTCGTCCTCCCCTGCAAACGGAAGTGGGAAGTTTTGCGAATTGGCATAGGCGGAAACTATCGGTAAAACCGGGAATCACCTGTTTGTGGCAGGTCTCAGGCAGAAATAATATAAACGATTTCGATGAGTGGGTCAAAATGGATTTGGATTATATAGACCGCTGGTCACTATGGATGGATTTGAAGATATTAGCCCGCACCATACCAACCGTAATAAGCGGCAAGGGGGCAAGCTAAAATCGAGTAATAAAAAAGTGAGGAGAATGTTATGGAGCAACAGAGGGGGGTAAAACTATTACCCCAAAGAACCATTCTCCTCACAAAACCACCGCTATCAATAACAATACCATTTCAAATACAGTTCCACAATTCAAAAAGACTTTATGGGATTGTAAATCAGCGATACCAAAAGTTCACCAATTTGCTTAAGACTTTTTGGCGAACATTTATCCGGCGTGTCAGATAGAGTGTGCCAATATGGATAATCAAAATCAATTATATCCACCATCGGGATACCTGCTTTTATCAGGGGTATATGGTCATCGTAAACTTGATATTTAAGACGAGGGACAAAGCTTACTAACCCCAGCTCAGCAATAGCCCTACTGATCCATATCGATTCAACCAACGCTGGATTTGTGTAATAGGAATACTCCTCCATATATATTTGTAAATCCTTATCTCCGATCATATCCAAAAGTATCCCGTAGTCGGGGTAAGGGTAGGACTTTTGCGAAGCATAGTATTTGGAACCGAGGGAGAAATGCTCCAAGTCTCCCGCTTTTCCCCAATCCTCCCCGTCAAACAAAACAATTGTAATGCCAATCGGCGGCGGATATGTCGAAACCAAGCGAGCTATCTCCAAGAGAACTGCCACCCCAGAGGCACCATCGTTTGCTCCCAAAATAGGTTTTAACGCCTTTGTGGAATCACTTTCCTTGTCGGCACGAGGCCTAGTATCCCAGTGGGCACACAGAAGGATTCTATTTTGTTTCAACAAATCGAAAGAGGTAATTATGTTATACATTGGGATTGTGTTGTTCGGCAATTCGGGAGTGAAGTTTTGTTTTTCAACCGAATTGGAGTATTTTTTCAGATATGATACCAAAAATTCCCCGCATAGTCGATGTCCTTCTCCGCCGGGATTTCGGGTGCCAAAAGAGCATTGTTTCTCCAAAAGTCTAAAAGCATTCTTCTCATCGAAAAAGGGATATCCTTCGGGTTGGTTTTGAGCGAATCCATCAATGCCGCAAAAGAGAACAGCAATTATAATTACCGAAAGTATTTTATTCATTAGAATCTTATCTCAGTCCATAATCCGATTTCGCGGGAATGTTGTTTCCTCCCCAATTTTTTATCATTGGTGTCCGACCAGCCTAACTTAAACCCACCGCTTATCTGACTGGAGAACGAATAGCTGGCATTGAAATCGAAGCTAAAGCTTTTTCTATCGGTCTCGGTTGTGTACGGATATCCGGGTTTGGCGTTCTCAGATTTATCATACTGTTGATTCGCCGTAATTCCAAGCGTTAAATTTGAATCGAATTTAATCCTTTTTAAGAAAGGCAGGTTTATTCCCTGAGGTGCCTTAAAGGAATAATTCAACGAAAGGGATATCGATGAACTCTTCGATCGAGTTGTGCTCTCACTTCCGCTTCTCAAATTTTCTTTCTTTGATTTGGAGGTCTCCATCTTCAAACTGGTCCTAATTCCATTTTTCCAATTAAGAGACCAAGAGAATAGAGGAGAGAACGATTTGGTAATATCTTTATTGGTTAATTCACCCGTGTTTGGATTTTCCTTTGTATCGGTTTTTACAGAATAGCCGGATTGCAATGAGGAAGATGAAGCAATTTTTTTCAGTAGCTTAATTTTTTCCAGGCCAGTTAAGTTTGCGGATATATCGGGAAATGTAGTCGAGACGGATTTAGTCGGTTCGGATGTAGATCGGGTTATGGAGATACGCTGGGTATATGACCCATCCAATTTAAGAGAACTGAACGGCGCTATCCCCGATTTAAGGCTATAACTGTCGGTAAGCGACTTGCTGTCGCCGGTTTGGATACGGATAGTGTCTGCTTTTGTTGAAACCCCCGGATCCTCGGTAAAGCCAAACCTGTAAAGGAAAGACGGCTGACCTACTAACCCCGTTCTGCCGAAATTCTTAGAGCGTGTAAGAGAGCCGCGGATCGGGTCGAGAGAGGTAAAAATATCTTTAAACCTCTGCCATAACCATACTGGGCTTCCGGGCATAGGGGATTTTTTTATCTCTTCCTCAATTTGCTTTCCCTTTTCCCCCTCCGATTGATTGCTATTCTTTGGTGGCGCACCGATTCTTGGGAGTTTACTGCCCCTGGATTTTTTATAACCAAATAGCTTCTGTAGATTAAGCGATGTATCAAAAGAAATACTGTTGCTGCTACTCAATGATAATGTCGAATCGGGATGCTGTTTCGGATCTGAATTCTGATGGTAATTAGACGAGAAATTCATCCTCGTATCTAAAAAACTCAATATCTGAGGCCTCCAACCGGAACCGAACCTTTGAGTGTAATCTATTTCCTCTCCCAATTTCAATTTCTCCGGCTTGAATGATATATTTAATTGGTCACTCCTGCGGATATCTCGTATAGATGTAAAATTGAAAGAGTAATCCATCGCATTAAAGGGGGAGTATTGTGTATTACCGCTTAATGTCAAATCACGGGTGAATGTGTCCGGAAGCCAACCGGTGCTTGAAAGCTTCTTACTTTTTAGCGAGCTCATATCTCCTTGAAAATATGTGGAAGCAGGGAAGAGGTAAAAGTCGGATTTGGAGAGTTTATTCAAAAGAAATATGTTTTTTGTCCAACCGAAAATGGAAAGCTTTGGTTTGGATTTTATCGACATATCATATTTACCGGAAAAGTTCCATCTATCGGTAGATGAAAAAGGAATAGTCGAGGTTTTAGATTCGGTGTATGAAGACGAAAAAGAACCCGAAAGACGGTTTAGTGTGGCATTGATAAACCAATTCCCCGTCTTCATATTCATCCGTTCGGAAACATTAAATTGAGTCGAAGTGTTCTTCGATGCTTCTTCGCTCCTCAACTCATCAGGTAAGACAACATCCGACCCCGGTTTTAATCGAGGTAAACTCAGCGTGCTTTGCCAAGACGCGGTAACAGGGATATTCAACCCTAATTCCGGAGGGAACAGTTTGTGCAATGATACACCCCCGCTTACACTGTTTGTTGTTTGAATTGAACCCGGACCTTTTTTCTCCAATAGGGTAACAAAGTCTGCTCCTTTTCGCTGATACGATGCCGAGAAATTAACGAAATCCGCGAAATGCGCATCAACACTCATCCTTCCCGCCCAATCGGATTTATTGCGAGGGTTGGTTAAACGAAGTTCATCCACCCAGATCTCACCGCTGACAGGACCATCGGCCGAATTATCTACCTCCAATCCTAAATCAAACCATCGGATTGTCGTCAAGGTTGGACGCCCTTTAACCGAATAATTGCCGTCAGTCGTGTCGGGAGTACCGCCGGTACTATCGTTCCAATTCATAAGCATATAATTTTTCAGCGCTGTAATGTTTGCAAAATCAACAATCATATCATTGGAGGTTGCCCAACCGGGCGAAATATGATTATGATATTCATAATAGTTTAACGAATCACTTCCGAACCTGAAAAAGAATTTTATTTCCCCCGAAGGGACGCCCGAAGCTATGTCCGGATCCCCATAGACAAACATCTGCATATTCTCGTAGTTGGAATAATCTTCCGCCGAATACGGTATCATAAAAGCATCAGCCCCACGACCCGGCCATAAATTATCATATTGGAGAACAAGCGATTGCTCTTTTTTGCGTAAACCGGTACTTCTGTCCCGTTCGCCGGATACTCCCGGAGGCGAAAAGTAATCGGTATTCTCCTGAGTATTTTTAACCGTCACTTCAAATTTCTCACCGGGATACTGCGGTATTGGATGAAATTGCGGAATAGCATCCGAAGAATCGGAAACGGAAAATATCTTCCCAACTTCCCATTTATTACCTACCAGTTGGAATTGAGCTATTTGCAGAGTTATTGTGTCTTCCCCGGTAAACCAAAAACGTGCAAATTCTATTTGATTCCAATCGGGGAATCCCGTCTTGGAGAACATTGTAGAATCCTTAATCGGAATCCGATATAATTTCCAACCGGTCGGGGTACCATCTTTTAGAGTTGAATCGGCAATAAAACTGGTACTGTCCAAATCGAAACTAAATGAGAAATAACTATTGTTTCTGTCCAATCCACCGTTATTGTTTATATCCTCAGTATCGGGCTTCCATCCCCTATCGGGGTCTTCACGGTTGTTCTCAGTCCCGTTTATATGACTATAATCATACCTGTCGGAATAATTCCAATCATCCCCGTGAGGATCCCCCGGTTCCCAAAATTTTGTTGAATCCTCATTGGCATCGAAAACGCCATCTAGACCGGTATCCTCATCCTCTTCCAAAACGCCATCGCTGATACCATTCTTACGATCCTCAGTGTCAAGGACACCATCCCCATCTATATCCTCATCTATCCTGCCCAAATCGATATGCATCACCGCATCGGCATTATCGGATTTGCGCATCCATATCTCAAGGAACTTACTTCTTGTTTGATCGTAAAGCCCGGGCGGTAAGGACCTCATTACTCCAGCCCACGCCGAATCGCTATCGGGGAAATATCGAACTTCAAGTATATTTGTTCTATCCTCAGATTTTTTAACCTCTCTTTCGGGCCAGATATCGGTGAGTTTTAGCTGGTCGTAAGGATTGTACCACCACAAGCGCGAACGCTCGGGATCCATTGGCGTTAGAGAATCCTCTACCGGTTTGGAGCATAATGTCCAGGACCCTCGCAATATCGAAAGATCGGTGTATTCCCTGCTTGATTCGAAATCATCTATGAACGCCTCCCCTTTGGTGTTCATATTCGGTACCGACTGGGCAAACTCCGCTTGGAAATCTAATGACGAATTAGATTCGGTTTCTATTAACGGTAGAGCGTCGACAACAGAAGTCATAAATTTAGGCTCAAAATTAAGTGTTAAATCCGTATCCCAAACGAAATTGCGAGTAGGCTCCCTGCCCACACGGGGCCTTTGCTCATTTGATGTTTCACCCTTATAAAGAGCGGTCATTCCCAATTTGCTGTTATCGTTAAAGTGATAGTCGAGCCGGGTTCCAAAAAGCGATTTTTTCTCCGGCATAAAAAAGGGAGCAAACTCGTAATCGATAGTGATATTCGCATTCGGATCCGTTGCATCCTGCGTCAAAAAAGTAACCTGTCCCAATTCATATATTATATTATAATCTTTCCCCCTTTGTAATGTCCTTCCATTTAGTTTCACCACCTCAGAACCTTTGATTATATTAGCGTGTCCCAGTGAAAAAGTGGCTTGCCGATTCATTGTCTTAACTTTAAGATAATATTTTGATTTTTGATTTATAACGACGGAATTGGTCGAATTATATATTTCGGGTACCCTGTCCTCAGAATCCAAAGAATCGCTGTCAAATGGATGCATTATGGGAAATATCAATACTCCCGAAGACAAATAGACATAATCGAGGTCTACGATGTTATCCGGGGTTGGATTACCCGACAGATCCTTTTGGTCTAATCCCAAAACTTGGATATAAGGTTTTCCCTTGTATTCCCACGGGTCGGTGTCAGGTTGCTCCCCACCCTTCGGCCCCTTATATATACTTATTTCCAAACCATCTTGACTAATATTGGTTCCTCCCAGACTATAAACATTCCTCCATTGATTTTCCCAAGTCGAGAAAGTGCTATCAGCATTGCTGCGCCATATTAATTTCAAAACCAAAGTGGTATCCTGCAAAACCGAATCGGAAGGGGGAGGACGGAAATAATCTTTTGTCCCTATGGTATCTGTTTGTCCACTACCCCTAATTATCTCAATAAATGCTCCCAGAGTTGCGGTAGTAGATAATGAACGGTTGAGGATTACATAAAATTGCCTTCGATTCAATTCGTATTCGTCGCTGTCCATACGCCGAAATAAATCGTATTTATACTCATTGCGCTGCTCTTCATCCTCAGGTAATACAGGCGGTATTGTAGGGGAGACCATAACCATCGCATGTGGATCCGTTTGGTTATTTGTTTGTTCGTTTACATAGAGGTCAAAAGCTCCTATCGAATCACCGGAATTCGGATTGTACGGTATTCCCAAGAAAAAATATTTTCGGGGGACATAATCGTAATCACGAATGATAAGGTCGTTGCTTTCGGCTCCGGCGTTGAAAGTGGTTTTTTCCGTGGAACCGCGTTCCTGGCTGGCTATCATTGTAATATCGAGTTTTCCCACCTGCGCCAAAGCCTTTATGCCGAATAATCCCTGCACACTTCCGGAATATCCCACAAATTGAGACCCGCCAATCGACAAATTGGTGTTCCCTGCTTCAATCGATTTAATTATTTCATCCTCTTCACCGGTATATTTCAAATGAATACGATTCTCCAAATCGGACATAGCTTTTGAGTCCTGATCGACTTCCACGGATATTTTTGAGCCGATGGTACCGGTGATTTTGAATTTCGATTCCTGCTCCATATGAAGGTTGGGGAATTTGGATTGCTTATAGGTGGCTGTACTTTTTACACCCGAATCCCAGTCAGACTTACCCGAAAGCGATATTTTTCTATACCCCGTTACCCTCAGCGCTGGACCGCCTTCACCGATTATGCTTCTCACCACCTTTGGAAACTTGATTGGTATCTCGTATCGAATGCCTTCGCTTTCTGTTCCTTTTTCCTTTTCGAAAAGATTCTTTTTTAATTCATCCTTCCATGCATTTTTCATTACCATATCAATATCCTGCTTGAGATAAGAATCCCAAGGGACATATAGAGGCTTCAGGGTTTGATAACCACCTTCTGAATAACTTATTTTCACCCAGCTTTCTTTATAAAAAAATTGAATATCCCTATTTATCTTGAATTTTGTTGAAAGTAGAGGCTGTCTTCTTTTGGTAATGGACAAACCATAAACCGGGGCTTGATGATAAAAATCCAAATACTGGATTTTCGACTTATTCAAAGAAATTTTTAATTGTTGGGCAGTGGAAAAACCAAATGCAAAAACAACAGCTATTAAACCTAATAATAGCCTTTGTGGAGTTAAAAGATTGGATATGAATTTTAGATGTGCCTTTAGGGACATCAATTCAAATTACCGTTTGAATTGTTTTTATTACCTTTACATTGTCCCGATAGGCTCCTCCTATTTATTTATAATCGAATGAATTTCAAAAGTTCCGTATATTCCCCAAAATCGCCAACAGGCATAACTTCCATCTGCAAATTCAAACCGAATTTATCCAAAACCCGACGCTTAAGTTCCGCCGCCAAGCGGATTACATCCGAAGCCTTTGCATTTCCGTGATTAACGAACATATTCGAATGCTTTTTAAATACTCCCGCATCTCCTACCCTAAAATCACGAGCACCTATCTGTTCCAAATACCAACCCGCTGCAGTTTTCATACCACTTACTGCCGGATTTTTAAAATTCTTAAAGAAACTGCCAGCCGAAGGAATATCAATCGGATGCCGTTCGGTTCTAATTGAGCGATGTCTATCTATTAGCCCTTTTATCTCCGAACGATTACCCTTCCTTAGTTTAAGTGTTACCGACAACAACAGCTCCTTACTTTCTTTTAGGGCTGAACGACGATATCCGAAATGAAAATAATCTTTATCAACTATGCTTATATCGCCTTTAATATCATAAACAACTGCTTTGCCGAGCAACTCGGATATAGAACCGCCAAAAGCCCCGGCATTACCGCAGATCGCCCCCCCCATAGTTCCCCATATCCCGGCGGCAAATTCTAAACCGCTCAAAGAATGCTCCGCCGATAAATCCACAATATCATTAAGAAGTGCTCCACTTTGGGCGGTTATATATTCATCCTCACAAAAGTATTCCTTGCATTCGTTTTTAATTACTAATCCTCTAAATCCATTATCGCCCACAAGGATATTCGAACCACCGCCCAATACAAAATAGCCCAAGCCAAGTTTTTTTGCTCGGTTTATTCCTCCAATTAATTTATCCGGTGTGTTGGCAATCAAAAAATAATCTGCAACTCCACCTATCCTGAATGAAGTATGCTTGGATAAGGGTTCATTTTCAAGCAGGTTTTCACCGAAATAATCTTCCAATTGCCATTTAACTTTAGATGGCTTCATTCTTTTGGTGCCTTTATCCATATGGACGGTATTTTTTATGCTCCGATAATTCTAACATATAAATTATAACAGAAATCAATACACGGAATATTATAATTTTAAAAGTTTCTATTATCATTAATAAGTTATGATAAAACCCCTAAAAATCAAGCATATATTTATATTATCGGTAAAAACCCTAATGTAATCTATGGTTCTCGGGTATTATCACTAATTTCTTCAATGGAGTAATAATTGACACCATCTTTCTTTGGAATACTTTTTTGCGGTATATCGAGAACCGTTATCAAATAATAACCACGGCGAAGACTAATCCCTATCTTATCATTTATTCTAATTTCTTTTCCGGGCTTGGCTCGATTATCATTTATTTTAACCTTTCCCGCATCGCATAACTGGCGCGCAATTGTCCGCCTTTTAACCAAACCAACCGTTGAAAGAAATAAATCAATTCTCATTAATCGATATTACGAATCTGTACGAAATATGTTTTTCGAGCCTCTCTTATCATCTCCTGAAGCTTATCGTTTGCTTTCTGACGCCTTGCCATTTCCTTGAGTTCATCCCAATCCAGCTTTAGATTTACAGGCCTTTTAGGTTGGCGGTCTAATATTTTGATTATATGAATACCGGAGCTACTCACTATAGGCGGTATTATTGTCCCCGCTTTTTTATCGCCGACAGCCTTCTTAAAATCCGAGGATAACTCATCAGCCGCATACCAGCCAAGTTCACCGCCAAAAACACGCGAATCCTCATCGTCGGAGTATTTCTTGGCTAACTCTTCAAAAGGAGTGCCGGAAACAGCCATCTGATAAATGCTGTCCGCTTTTGCCATAGCCCGAGAGGTATCGGTGGATGTTGGGATTGTGGAGATGAGAATATGACTGCATCTTATTTGCTCTCCGTCGCGATCGGTACATTTTATAATGTGATAACCGAAATCGGTCTTGACAACTTTCGAAATTTGTCCTGACACGAGGGAGTAAGCTGCTTTTTCAAATTCCGGAACCATATCGCCGCGCCCGAAAAATCCCAAATCTCCACCGCGGGTTGCGGTAGGATCATCGGAATATTCTTTGGCTAATTGAGAAAACTCAGCCCCGTTCAGCAATTCGGTATGAAGCGAATCAGCCAGTCTTTTCTTCTCATTCAGCGTTTCTTCTCCGGGTTTAATCGAAATAAGTATATGAGCCAATTTTACGCTGGCGGGTCTTTCGGGAAGGCTATCCTTGTATGTATTATAAAAATCTTTGACTTCCTGATTATTAACCGTTGTCTGACTCAGCTCCTTATTTAAAAAACGATCCTTCAGAAGTTGATTGGCAACCTCATCTCTGTATTTTATGCGGAGATCCTTTAATGTCAATCCTTCGGCTTTTAATTGTTGCTTAAAGGATTCTTCCGAGGGAAATTTTGAGCGCACATCCTTTATATGTTTTTCCAATGCCTTGTCGATTTCATCTTTCGTAATACTTATGGTTGTGTCCTCTCGCGCAAGTGCCAAAAGTAGTTTGTCATCTACCATTTTATTCAATATTTCCATTTTTGCGCTATCTATTTCCGTTGGAGACATTTCCTTAAACGCCCTCTGAGAGGCAAGCAATTGATATTGAGATATAAACTCACTATACAAAATTATATCCGAGTCAACTACCGCGACAATTTTATCAACTGTCTTGGAATTAACTGTCATCGAAAAACATAATATGAATATTACTATAAATAAATGTTTTTTCCACATAAAAACTCCGAAGCCGAAATTAATTCAGCATAAAGTATCCTTTTAGGTTCGGAATATCAAGTTTAATTATTTGCCAAAGCCTAAATAACTCTGTTTGAAAAACAATATTCTCTCTATTGAATTATTTTACGGTTTGAAATAATCAGCGTTTCCAAGAGTTTGTAATTTATTTTTGCATTATATCGCTTTCTTAATTCTTTTAGAATATCTTCCTTGGCTTTCCTTCTTGCCTCAGCAAGTAAATCAGATCTAATATCATATTTTACATCATCAAACTTTTTGACTTTGGGCTTGACGATATTTTCCACCTTAATAATCCCGAACCCTTTGCTTGTCTTGATAGGACCGATTATATCCCCGATTTCGGCGCTTTGCGTTTCCTTATAATATTTCGGAAATTCACCCGCTGTAATCCAACCTAAATCGCCTTTCTTTACAGCCGAATAACGCCTTTTACTAAATTTATACGCTAATTCGCCGAAACTGCCTCCATTATTTACCATCTTCAAAACCCGTTCAGCATCATCTTTATTATCCAAAAGAATCTCTCGAACACGAGCCTTTCCCTCAACTGTATATTTGGTTTTGTTTCGATTGTATTCCCCCAAAATATCATTATCCGTTATTTTGATGTTCCCATTAATTCGAATCATCATATAATCGGAGAGCGTTTTAATATAAATAAGCCTCCATTGTAATTTGAACCTTGAATCATTATAATATCCATCCTCCTCCGCCTTTTTGTACAACATCTTATCGAATAGCAATCTTTTTAAAAAATAGATATAGCTGCCATCATCCCCAGCTATCGGGTATAGCGCAGGTCTAAGCTTTGAAAAACCATCCAAGAACCCGGAAAAGGACAAAGTATCATCATCGAATATCACAAATGGTGTATTAAGTTCATCCTCGGTGAAATAGGAAAGCTTGAAAGGAATTACACTGTTGTTTAGGTGGGGGAGAGCTTTAAGCCTTTTTTCATAAAGGGCGATTATTTTTCTATCGATTAAAGGGTTGTATCTTTCCCATAAAGAATCGCTCAGTTCCTGAGATAATTTTGCCTCTGTGAGCTTTCGAGCCTTTACAGACAGTTTAGCATAATCCTTATTATTCGGCTTATTGCCCTTTCTAAACCCTTCAATCTTTATTATCCAATATGAATCAGCCGCCAAAAAGGGTCGGGAATAAGTTCCCACCTTCAATGTGTCAATGACCGTTCTTACCTTTGCGGGATAGTAAACTTTGGGGACAAAGTCGGTGATGCCGTCTGTCGATTTTGAAAATAAGTCGATGGAGTAATTTATCACCAATAGCTTAAAATTCACTCCGTTCATCAAGCGCTTATAAACACTCAATGCCGTATCAGGGGGGGCATTTAGACGGATTATCGAAAGCTTTACCTCATCGCTAAAGTTTTGCTTTAAGGTATCGAGTTTGTCCTCATAATATTTGGATTTCGAAGTTATATTGTCAATATAATATAATTGCGCTTCTAGTTTTTGGCGTTCGGTCTTAAGCCTTCTTTTAATCTTCGCCATCTTATCGAACCCGGAGTCGATTGCAGCAAAGGCAAGCAGTTGTTTATCGATGATATTTTCTAAAATATTCTTTTTAATTTCATATTCCTGCTCCACTGATAGATAGCCGCGCGGTTTTGATTCATCAAAAATATTATTAATCAAATCCGCGCTAATAGTGCTATCGCCGACCGTCGCTAAAATGGCGCCATCTGAATCATCAAAAGATTTACTACACCCCCAAAAACATAAAAAGAATACAGAAATTGATATGAAAACAAGAAAACTTATTTTATTACTCAACATAAATTGGTTGATTCCCTACCGATTTACCATTTCCAAAATGTGCGGATTCGCTTCTTTTTCCACCTTCTTCATAATATCCAAAACCGCTTCCAACCCTCGCCGTTGTCTTTCACCTCCAAGCAGTATAATCATTTGGAATCTTTTTGAATGGAAAAACTCAATTCGGCTTTTTATGGATTGAACAAAACCTTCCACCATTTCCCTTGTCGGCATGGAGCTTTCAGCGAATTCTACAATTAGTTTTTCCCCGTTGAGGGTCAGGCGGGACACTCCCGAATTTTCCGAGGTTATTTTTATTTTGATCATATTGAAAAGATTTTTGACCGATTCGGGGAAAGAACCAAACCTGTCAAGTGTTTCGCTTGATATTTCATCAATCTTTTCATAATCTCTAACCGCCGATAACCGTCTATATAATTCCACCCGCAGATCGTTTTCATAAATATATGTTTCGGGGATATAAAGGTCACAATCGATAGTAATTTTCGTCTCTATTCCACCTTTAGGTTCTTCTCCTTTGAGTTCAGCAATAGCCTCGTCCAACAATCTACAATATAAATCGAAACCGACCTCCTCTATAAAGCCGTGCTGTTGGATCCCTAACAGATTTCCCGCACCCCGTATTTCCAAATCCCGCATAGCCAAATGAAAACCGGAACCCAAAGCCGTAAATTCCTCCATAGCCTTCAACCTTCTCTTGGCGGTTTCGGATAAAAGATGATATGGGGGAATTAAAAAGTAAGCGTAGGCTTGACGGTCCGACCTGCCAACCCTACCTCTTAATTGATAAAGCTGTGCCAATCCAAGTTTATCCGCCCGGTTGATTATAATCGTATTGACAGCGGAAATATCCAATCCGGACTCGATTATTGTAGTGGAAATCAAACATTGGAAATCACCCCGCGAAAAGCGGTGCATTATCCTTTCCAATTCGCGCTCTCTCATTTGACCGTGAGCTACCGCAAAACTGACTGAAGGGAGGATTTTCTTAAGGTATCGATACATCGCCTCAATGGACTGAACTCGATTGTGAACGAAATATACCTGTCCGTTACGATCTATTTCCCGGATTACGGCTTCGATAATGACTTTCTCCCTAAAAGGGGAGACTTCGGTAATTATCGGGCGCCTATCCTTCGGGGGGGTATTGATTATCGACATATCCTTCGCTCCCGACAAAGCTAACCGCATCGTTCTGGGAATCGGAGTCGCCGTAAGGGTTAAAACATCAACTATGGTTCTCCATCTTTTTAGTTTCTCTTTATGAGCAACCCCGAACCGCTGTTCCTCATCAATTATAAGTAATCCGATATCCTTGAATTCGACATCCTTTCCTAAAAGGCGGTGTGTCCCGATAACAATATCAACAATCCCTTCTTTAATCGCTTTGATTGTCTCCTTCTGTTTGCTTTTGCTCACAAATCGTGATAACATCTCAATCCTGATAGGAAAAGCCGCCATACGCTTCTTGAATGTATCGTAATGCTGTTGTGCTAAAATAGTGGTGGGAGCTATAATTGCGACCTGTTTGCCTGAATCCACAGACTTGAATGCGGCCCGTACAGCCAATTCGGTTTTTCCATAACCGACATCCCCACAGATTAACCTGTCCATCGGGAAATCGCTTTGCATATCCGATTTTATCTCTTCAAGGGCCCTTATTTGATCCGGGGTTTCCTCAAATGCGAAGCTCATCTCCAATTGCTTTTGCCAATCGCTGTCGGGTTGGTGAGAATAACCAATGGAAATTTTACGGCGGGCATATATGGATATCAATTCCTGCGCCATTTCCAAGATCGCCTTCTTGGCGCGGCGGACCGATTTCTCCCAAGTTTTTGTTCCGAGTTTAGACAACTTCGGTTTGCTATCGCTTCCCGAATATTTTTGGATACGGTTGAATTGCTCTATCGGCACATAAATCTTATCATCATCCCTGTATTCGATATGAAGACAATCGCGCCTCCTCCCATCGACAGTCAATGAGGTTAAACCTTTATATCTTCCTATTCCAAAATCAATATGGACAACATAATCACCCGGATTCAAACTATTATAATCGGGCAACGAAACCCCTTCCTTATATCTTTTCGGCCTTCTCCTTATGTGGTGTCCGAACAATTCGTGGTCCGTCAAAACCGCCAATTCACCGTGGGGATAAACAAATCCTTGCTCCAAACGAGCCGTAAAAAATTTTAATCTCGATCTGTCGCTATCGAAAAAATTTTCCACCCGCATAGTCTGCATATCATTATCACAAGCGATATAGACCGAATAACCATTATTAAGCAAATCATCAATTTGATTTTTCATAAAATCGATTCGCAGAGCGGATATGGTGGGCGAATATGAATTGAAATCGATATGGTTAACACCCGACATCTTAAGGGGATATATTTGGAGATTAATATTATCGGAAATTTTATTTTTGATAACCCCATAATCGTCGATAAGATTACTTAAATCGCAAGTTGGCAAACCCAAATCAGCGGCATTGCCTTTATATTCGGATGACCGAGAAAGGAATTCTTCAATTTTATCTTTTATCGTCTCCGGTTCGAAAAGAATTACGATCGCATCCTTCGAAATATAATCAAGCACGGATGATGTCGTCGCACCTGTTGAAGGAATAATCCATTCCAAACCGGGCATCGGATCGTTGACTAATGATTCCTTATGGAGCGCATCGATTTGATCGGATGGTAATTTTTCCAATTGCTTTACAAGTTTATCTTCCGAGATCTGGAATTCACGGCGCGGCAGAACGGTAATTTTCTTTCGATTCACCAATGACCCTTGAGTCGCCACAGAAAATTCCCTGATGGATTCGATTTCGTCTCCGAAAAATTCTATCCTGATCGGATGTTCAGTTGTCGGCGGAAATAAATCCATTATCCCACCCCGTACCGCAAAATCTCCCACTTCTTCAACCATTGTAACTCTCTTATAGCCGGAGTTATGGAGAAATTTGCTTAACTTGTCCATTTCTAACTCATCCCCCTCCGTGATTTCGAGAATGGAATTGGCTAATCGGTTCGGTGGAATTGTTCTCTCGGCGATTGAAGTGGCGGAAGCAACCACAACTGAGTGATTTCGGTTTAAGTGGTAAAGAGCTTCTAATCTACAGCCGGTTGTTTCGAAATATGTAGCTTTCATTTGGAAAGGATATATTCCGCGAGCGCATAAATGGAAAATCTCATTGGGCAATAAAAAAGTTTTAAGGTCATAATATAAGGCGGAAGCGGAGTTCTCATCGGGAGCAATGATTAACATCGGTCTCCGAATATTCTCGTAAAGAGCGCTTATTAATGCGGAAGAGAAAGAACCCGACAATCCTGTTAATGCCCCCTGTTTGTCAATCGGATGCGATAGATAATCGCTCCCCCCCGAAATCAAGTTTATCAGGGAAATGAATTCCGAAGTTTCTATGATATGGCGTTTTATTTCATTTATCATCTTGTTAAAGCTTATTAAAACAAACTTGAAAATCCCACCTTAATTTGTATGGGGTGGGTTATTAAAAGTGTAGCTCGGTTTTTATACCGTTTGCTAATTTATGTTATCGGCTTCTGCGCAAGTATAATCATTCTGCGGCTGTCAACGGAATATTGTTTCATATCAAAATCGCCGTATATGGCGGATGTCGATAAACCCGCTTTATTAATCATCGCTAACATTTCGTGCAGTGAATATAATCTTATGGAAAAATTGGAGATCTCGCGACTGTCATCTTTGCCGATATATGTTCTTTTGGTTTCCAGGCGGCTCGAAAAGAAATCAAAAATATTTTCTTCCAAAACAATATAGTCCCCATAAGTGAACCATTGTCGACGCTTGAAATTCTTTAGGATGTTTTCTCGATTAGCCAAATCAATAAGGAAATTTCCTCCCGGTTTCAATACTTTGGCAACTTCATTCAGCGCCTTCTGGTTATCGGAATCCTTTGTATAAAATCCGAAGGAAGTAAAGATATTAATCACCGCATCGAAATCGCCATCTACCTTTTTTGAAAGTTTACGCATATCACCGAAAACGAAATCCACTTCTACACTTGATTGCTTTGCCTGTTGCTTGGCTTTTTCCAACAGGGATTCGGATATTTCAAAACCGACTACCTTATATCCCATATTGGACAGGGGGATAGAGTGCCTCCCATAACCGCAACACAAATCCAAAAGTTTCGCTTTGGGCTTGAGACCCAATATCTCAACAATGGACATTATCTCATTTGGGGCACGCTCGGTGATTTGCACAAATTCTTTTAAGGAGTTTTTATCCATCAATTTATTAATCGGAATGTATCTCAATTTTCTAAATTAGGTTGTATAATTTAAGCTTCTATTTTATTACAAATAAACATAGAATTATTTTAGTTTATAAATTATAGAATGGAAAGTCAAGCATTTTACGATGCCCATAACTTGAAGTAGCAATATCCTCGAAATTCTATCACATTGCCTAAAACACTTGACAATCAAGAGATATTTGCTTATGGATTTTACTTGTTTCGTTAGAACTTGTTATACGATAAAACAATTAAGGTTAAAGGATTAATAATTCGCCCCCGTAGCTCAGGTGGATAGAGCGCCGGCCTCCGGAGCCGGGTGCACAGGTTCGAGTCCTGTCGGGGGTATAAATAATTGTAAGCGGTATTTTTTATGAGATGGACAAATAGCTATATTCCTACACTTCGTGAGGACCCGGCGGAAGCGGAGTTGATTTCTCACAAACTTTTGATGAGGGGCGGGTATATAAGGAAAGTAACAGCAGGGGTCTATAACTATCTCCCCTTAATGCAGAGGGTTCTGCTGAAAATTACGAGGATTGTGCGGGAGGAGATGGATAAGGCAGGAGCCTTGGAAATTACAATGCCGGTTCTACATCCTGCGGAGCTTTGGCAAGCTTCGGGAAGATGGGATGTCGTCGGAAAAGAGCAAATGCGCTTCAAGGATAGACATGGGAGGGATTTATGTTTGGGAGGAACTCATGAGGAAGTTATAACCGATCTCGTTAAAGGCGAGTTAAAATCATATCGTCAATTCCCGAAGAATCTATATCAAATCCAAGTAAAATTCCGCGATGAGATAAGGCCTCGCTTCGGGTTAATCCGAGGCCGCGAATTTATAATGAAAGATGCTTATTCCTTTGATGTTGATGAAGACGGTTTGGACAAAAGTTATAACAAAATGGTCGATGCCTACTTCAAGGTTTTCGATCGGTGCGGTTTTAATGTCCGCAAAGTCGAGGGTGACACCGGCGCAATGGGAGGTACGGGTGCTCATGAATTTATGGTTATCGTCGATACGCAAGGAGGCGAAGGCGTAATTTATTATTGTGATAAATGCGATTATGCTGCCACCGATGAGAGAGCCGAATTCTATGAATCTTCGAACGACACCAAAATTGAACCTTTGAAGGAAAAGGAATTGGTGCATACGCCAAACGCCAAAACGATAGCTGAAGTTACGGCATTTTTAAATACACCCTCGAAAAAACTAATTAAAACGCTTTTATATTTGGTAGATGGGGAACCTGTCGCCGCTTTAATCCGCGGCGATAGAATGATAAATGAAATAAAGCTCAAAAATTATTTGAAGGCTAATGAGTTGGAATTGGCAGATGCCGATACCATTATGCGATTGACAGGTGCGGAAGTTGGATTTACCGGTCCCTGCGGACTAAAAAATATAAGATTGGTGGTGGATACGGAAATTTATGGGATGCGCAACTTCATTACGGGCGCCAATAAAACTAATTATCATTTCATAAATGTAAATCACCCCCGTGACTTTACATTCGAGGATATAATTGATATTAAGATGGCTGAGGAAGGGGAGAGGTGCCCAAGATGCAAGCAGGGAATATTAAAGTCGGACAGGGGAATAGAAGTCGGAAATACATTTAAGCTCGGTACTAAATACTCTCAAGCTATTGGGGCGAAGTTTATCGATAAGGATGGGAAGGAAAAGCCGATCGTTATGGGTTCTTATGGGATAGGGATTACTCGCACCGCTCAAGCGGCGGTGGAAAGATTCCACGATAAGAACGGTATAATTTGGCCGAAACCTATTGCGCCTTATGGGATTCATATCATATATACCAATTCTTCGGATAAAAATCAGGTCGAAACCGCTTTCGATATCTACAATGAATTAAAGGAGAAAGGTATAGAGGTTTTAATCGATGATAGGGATGAGCGTGCGGGCGTTAAATTTAAGGATGCGGATCTAATCGGCATCCCGTTGAGGATAGTGGTAGGGGAGAGGGGACTCAAAGATAAGACCGCCGAAATAAAAATTAGGAAATCGGGGGAGAATATCAAGATTCCGCTTGCTGAAATCGTGCCTAATGCTTTAAAAATATACGAGGAGATTTGTTGATTTTAATATCAGGTTTTTAAAAATAAAACTTGCAAAAAAATATCGCTAATGATAAATTCAAAATTGTTGTGTTTTTTACGCAACCGTAAGGAAAATACTTTTTGAGACGAGATGGGAGCGAAGATTAAAGAATTAATTCAAGGAGATATATTGTGATGAGATTTTTGCGATTGATTATTTTAACCGCTGTAGTTTTATCAGTTCCTTCTTTACTTTGGGCGCAATGGTTTTGGCAGCAGCCAATGTTTGACCCAACGGGTATTAACCTTAATTTACATGGAACATCCACCAGAGCTCGCGGTATGGGTAATGCTTATTTGGCGATCTCCGATGATGTCGGCGGGGCAACATGGAATCCTGCCGGTGCCGCTTATTTGGAGAATGGAGAAGGTGTCGTTGAATTTCTTTCCAATGCATCTGATTACGATAATAACATAGGCAGGAATTATAGTTTTAAATACAACACCAACGATAATATTTTCAGCAGTTTCGGCTACTTATCGCCCTTGAGGTTTTATAATCGCGACTATACGGTCGGAATAAATTATTATAGATTATTCGATTTCAGCAGGGATTACGATGTAAATGTTCCCGATCGAAGGGAAAAATATTACAATAAATTTGGAGTCGAGGTCGTAAAACTTACCGCCGCCACGAAAATTCTGCCAAATGTTTCCTTCGGCATAAATGGAAACATTTATATCCGCGGTTTTTCTGAAGATTACATCCAACATAACCCTCCTTTTTATTGGATTATCGGGAATGACACCACTTTTGTGCCATACCATTATCATAGCGGTACTTCTTTCAGGGGTATTAATTTTGATTTTGGTTTACAGGGACGCTTTGGTGGATTAAATATTGGGGCGGTTGTTTCAACCCCGTTTAAACTTAGACAAGAAAGTACTATAAAAAATACTGTAGTCGTCCCAGATTATGGGGAACAAGGTAATATAATAACTCAATCTTTTATGAAATATGATTTCCCGTTTGGTTATAGCGGAGGGGCATCTTATACTTTGAATAAACTGACCTTATCGGCGGATATTTCCTATTACCAATTCTCGAAATCTCGAAATTCAATGAATCCCTACTTCGCCGATGCTTTTTATCCCTATTCTTGGGACCCCTCGGTTCCCAATGAGGATTACAATCCTTACTGGGCTGATATAATGCAGTATCGATTTGGAGCGGAGTATTTAATCGATGTAAGCAATTTGACCATCCCTATCAGAGCAGGTTATCGCAACGATCCCAAAATATACAGCGATGGAGATCAATTTTATGCAAGTGTTAGCAACAACCCTCTCCTGCCTCTTCCGCCGGGGACAATAACTCCTTATGGAGGAACGGAGTTTAATACTGATAATCAAGTGGTGGGATATGTAGTTTCGTTCGGTTCCGGTTTGAAATATAAAATCTACCGCCTTGATGTGGCTTATGAATATGGTCATGCCGAAAGAAATGTGCGAAATGTGGTTGTTGCTTTGGATGACATAGATAATGACTACAACCCGGTTTGGGGAGACAAACTATCCGATTACACGCGGAAAATCAATGAGAATTTAAGCAAGCTATATATTTCGCTGACGGTGCAATTTTAACTTGAAATAATACCGACAATGTATTATTTATGAGGCGGAACTGATGTTTCGCCTCTTTTAATGGGCTTAATTTAATGAAAAAGAAGGGAGAATTAAAAAAATAAATGAGTGCTGAGAAAAGAATTACTCGTAAAGATATGAAGCAGGATAAACTTGTAACAACTACCTTTAAGGCAACCGATTATATTCAAAAGCATAAGCAACTTTTTTTAATTGCCGTAGTGGCAGTCGTAGCGGTCGGTATTATCGCCTATTATTTTTCGGCATACGGTACCAAAAAAGAAACGGAATCAATGGTACAGTTGGGTAAAGGCGATATCGCCCTTTTGGGCGGCGATTATAATGCGGCAGTAACCGAATATCAAATGACAATAGAAAAATACGGATCGACCTTAAATGGCAGAAAGGCATATATCCTATTGGGCAGAGCTTATTATGGGCTTGGAGACTATAAAAATGCAAAAAAAACTTACGAGGAATATTTAGACAAATTCGATGGAAAAAAACCTACTCTTTTATATAGGGCGGCTCTCGTGGGCCTTGCCGCTTCTCTTCGGAATTTGGGCGATAAAGCTCTGGCTGCGGATTATTATCTAAAGGCAGCTGCAGATAATCCTTCCGATGATGAGAAGGCGTATCTATTGCTTGATGCTGCAAGATGCTTAGCGGAAGCAAAGGAATATAAAAAGGCTTCGGATATATTCAAGCAAATCAAGGAAGAGTATAAATTCTCATTATATTCTTCCTGGGCCGATAGGGAATTAGCGGGAATCCCCGATTAAACGGGTTTTTGAGATAGAGCTTTTCCATTGTGAATGATAATAAATTGCATATCGCCTTTCTCTGGCATATGCACCAACCATATTATAAAACCCTTAAGGAAAATCGCTTCCAAATGCCGTGGGTGCGACTTCATGGTATAAAAGATTATTATGATATGGTTGCCATATTGGATGATTTTCCAAAAATAAAACAAACATTTAATCTGGTCCCCTCGCTTGTAGAGCAAATTGAGGAATATACCGAGAGGGGATGCTCAGATAGACATTTGGAACTAAGCCGAAAATCGGTGGAAGATTTGACTCCTCATGAGAAAACCGAAATTCTGTCGAGCTTCTTCTCCGCTCATTTTCCCACAATGATTCAGCCGTTTACTCGTTATCGAAGTTTGCGGGAAAAATCTGCCCGAAAAGGCGTTAAATCCTTCTCCAAACAGGATATCCTTGACCTTCAGGTTTGGTCGAATCTCGTTTGGTTTGATCCTATTTTTCGAAATGACGGGATAGTATCCCAACTTTTTGCAAAGGGGGAGGGTTTTAGTGAAGGTGAAAAGCAGGAGCTTTTAAATAAGCAAATTGAAATAATGAGGATGATAGTTCCTAAGTATAAAGAAGTTCAGGATAGAGGGCAAATAGAAGTTTCCATCAGCCCGTATTATCATCCCATATTGCCATTACTTTATGATACAAATATCGCAAAAGAATCGAATCCCAACATAAATTTGCCGAAAAATAGATTTCGACATCCTGAGGATGCAGAACAACATATAAAAGCAGCTATCGAATTTTACAGGAAAAGGTTTGGCAAACTACCCAAAGGGATGTGGCCATCCGAGGGGTCCGTCTCCGAGGATATAATACCTCTAATTTCAAAAGCGGGGATAAAATGGGTTGCCAGCGATGAGGAAATATTGGCTTTAAGTCTTGGTCGTTCGGCAGACCGAAGGGAGGCTAACAATGTTTCTGCGACCACCGAATTATACCAACCTTACTTGGTAGGGGAGAGAGAAAATCAGATTTCGATAATATTCAGGGACCATACCTTATCGGATAGGATTGGTTTTGTTTACGCCAATTGGGACCCCCAAAAAGCTGCCGATGACTTTGTTGACAAGCTGTTGGGGTTAAAGCTTCATTTGGGTAAAACAAACCCCAAAAACAATTTTATTCCTATTATTCTCGATGGCGAAAATGCATGGGAATATTATCACAACGACGGTAGGGACTTCCTGAAAGCCTTATACGCCAAACTAAGCGCTCAGCCGGATATCGAGACTACCACTGTCTCGGAATATCTTGAATCATTCCCCCCAAATAAAAAGATACAAAAGCTTTTTCCCGGCTCTTGGATTAATCATAATTTCGATATATGGATAGGGCATTCCGAAGATAATCACGCGTGGGATTCTCTATTTGCCGCCCGATCGGCATTGCTGGAGTTTCAAAATTCGGCAAAAGGCAGAGGATATGATAAGGATAAAATCGCTCAGGCTTGGAATGAAATTTATATCGCCGAAGGTTCCGATTGGTGCTGGTGGTTCGGTGATGAACATCAAAGCCCCAATAATGATAAATTCGATTCACTATTCCGCTCGAATCTCACCTATATTTATGAACTTTTAGAACTATCCCCTCCAACAGACCTTCTCAAACCGATTAGGACCATTCCCTATCGAACAAATATAATCTATCCCACTGGATATTTAACACCTGTAATTGACGGCAGGAATACAAATTTCTACGAATGGTATTCCGCGGGGTACTATGATTGTGCTAAGGCTGGCAACACGATGCATCGCTCCATATATTATATAAGAAAGATTTATTTTGGCTTCGATAAGAATAATCTTTATATAAGAATCGATCCTGACCCTTCATTGGCTAAAAATATATTTCTTGAAATAGTTTTTAATATAGAATTTTTTACACCAGTCAAATCTACCATAACCCTTAATTATAAAAATAAATCTATTGAAATCAACCCTCCCTCTCCTATGAAGCCTAATGTAAAAATCACCGCTGAGATAGATTCTTTTTTGGAGATGGCAATCCCTATGGAGTTTTTTCCGACCGATGATTTTCTTGCATTACAATTTGATTTTCGTGTGATAATCTCACATAATGGTAAGGAATTGGAGATTTGGCCCCCTGTCGATCTAATTTCGTTTAAACTACCCAAGGCGTCTCCCGATTCCATATTTTGGTGACTCATTTATTGCAATAAAGGCGTTATTTATGAAATCAGATGAAAATCCTCACGAGAGCTTAAAATCTATTACCGATGAAAAAGAAAAAGATTATGAATCTTATCGCGATATCGAAGAGGGTAAATCCGGCGCAGTATTAGCCTATATACCATTCTTATGCTTTATCCCTCTCGTTATGATGAAAGATAATGAATTCGCCCTTAAACATGGCAAGCAAGGTTTATTATTGCTTTTAATTGAAATTGTCGCCGTTATATTTCTATTTCCCGGAATTTCAGATTTCTTTTGGAAAATTATCCTTATATTTTGTTTCATAACTGCTATACTGGGTATTATCTATAGCCTTCAGGGAAAAGAACTTAAGATACCTTATTTAAGTAAATTTGTTAATAAATTTCAGATTTAAATCCGACATTATTATTTAAGTATTTTCGATAGGGGAGAGGGGAATTATTCTGAATTTAATAAAGACAATAACATCCCATAAGAAATATTATGTATAATAATACGAATATTCTTATTTTCTTATCTTCACTTATATTGACCCTATCCCCTTAAATTTTGTTCTAATATCTCGGAAATAGCCTTTATGACAACCTGAGGTTTGAGATCTTCCATACAAATACGGCTTTCCCTTCGGCATTTTTTTTCGCCGTGAAGGCTGCAGGGTGAACATTCCGCATCTATCATAACAACTTTATCTTTTTCGCCCAATGGATAAAACCCCAATATGGGATGAGTAGGCCCAAAAATCGCAACAACCGGTATTGAAAGCGCCTCCGCTATATGCATAGGACCGGAATCGCCGGAAACAACTAAACGACATAAAGATATTTCCTCTATTAATATTGATAGGTCAGGTTGCACAAAAACTTCTACGGATTCTAAATTGTTGAATCGTGTAAAATATTCTTTATCATAATCATCGCATATAATCTTGATCCTGAAATTATTATCAAGTAATACATTAACTAATTCGAGGAAGTATCGGGGCAGCCATCTCTTAGCAAGATGTTTAGTTGGGGTAATAATGCCGATGGTGATGGAAACGGTTATGTCTATATTATTAGGATATAATAGAATAGGATGTTTTGTTGATGTATCGGGTGAGATAAATGACGCAATGGCCGAAAGGTATAAATCTGTTGTATGCCTATAGGGTTCCTTTACTTCTGTTTTATGACTAAGATATGATTTGCGTCTAACTCTTTCGCTGTCATAGATTAACAATTTCCTGTATCGCAAGAATTTGATAATAATACGACTTCTTAAACTATTATGAAGATCTACAATCAAATCAAACTTTATTTTACGCAATTCACCTATATACTTTATAAAAGAAACTAAATTTCCGTTCTCCGGAAACAATATATATCGGCTGATACCGGGAAAATATTTTATAGCGGATTCATATTGTTGTTTTGTTGTCAAGATTATATTGGCATCGGGGAAGGCTTTTCCTAATGCTTGAATAGGTCCCGATGTTAAAATAACATCCCCCAGTGAGCTATACCTTATAATAAGGACATCGTGTGGATTATATTTCATTTAGGAAAGGAACAATAGTGACAACAAGCCAATGGCGATACAATAGATGCCGAAATAGGAAAACTTGCCTTTTTTAACAATGTTCAAAACGATTATAATGCTTATATAACCAACAATAAATGAGGTTATTCCTCCAACTAAATATGTGGTTATTTGGGCTGTTGTCGGCGGAGAAGAAACAACCTCTTTTAATTTTAAGATTGTAGCTCCAGCAACTGCAGGAATAGATAAAAGGAATGAAAAATCAGCAGCACGAGTAGGCTCGATTTTCAAAAATAAGCCGGTGGAAATAGTCATCCCCGAGCGGGATAAACCAGGGGTAATGGCCAACGACTGCGCAATTCCAACGAGAAATGAGGATAATATGCCAAATCGCCTTTGTCCCCTTAAAACCCATCTGGTGGATATAAGTATTATCCCGCAAAAGACCAAGACGATACCAACCAATTTTACATTATTAAATGCTTGAGTTACATAATCTTCAAACAACAAACCTATTATTCCCGCCGGAATAGTTCCGATTATTATATACCAGAACCACGATGCGGGAACTTTATTATTAGCCTCTCCCCTACCGCTTGATTCGGAAGGGGATTTACGCAAAAAGTAAAGGGTCAGATCGATTAGTTGTCGGCGGTAATAAATCAAAACAGCCAATAGTGTTCCAGTGTGAACGAAAACATCAAAATTGATATTTTCCAATCTAACATTCAAGAGGTGTTCGAAAATCACCAAATGGCCGGAACTGGACACGGGTAGAAATTCCGTTAGCCCTTGAACAATTCCCAAAAATAAAGCCTGTAGTATAGTCACTTGGACCTCGAATTTTGTATATCTATATTCAATGACGGAACCAAAAATCGGGATGTTGCAACCCTCGGGTAGTTTTTAGGGATGTATGATTTAGGAATGATTTGCTTTGTATCATTTTATATTCCAATTGGCAAAATATATCCATAGCGTTGCGGGTAGGATAAATCTTACCCCTATTCCCATTTTTCTACGGAAGATTAAATGTAGCACCTGCTAATATAGTACTAAATTTAGTCGCCTTGTCGGTGGTATTTATATAGGTATATCGATATTGAGCAAAGAACTCCAACGGGAAAAGCGGTGGGTGAACTTTTGCCCCTAAAATCCCATGATAACCAAGTTTGGTAACATTATCAATTGGGAAAGGGATGATTGCCCCACTTGGTTCGTCTAGTGAATAAACCAACTTATGGGTTCCAATTCCTGCCCCGAAATATGGAGTTATCATCGGAGTGGGGACCAATTTCAAATTATATATCGCGGTTGCCAAAAGGGAAAAATCGGAGAATTTCAATTTGTACCCCTCACCCAAATCCATATTCTTCCAAGAGTATTCCGCAGCTATTTCAAAATCAATAATAGGCAATGTACCTACTTTTATATGTCCACCTATCATTGTCATCTTATCTTCAAGGCTTGCATTGAAATTTAAACCGCCAGCCCAGTTTTCAACGGGTCCCATATTTAATCCGGTAATATAACCACCCCTGACGCCAAAACCAAGGCCAGTAATTCCAAATGAACTCCCGGCGATCAAAATCACTGATAAAACAGTTAAAGTAAAAATCCTCATCGGTTATCCTCCTTGTTAATTTATTGCGATGATATGACGCATACTCCAATATTGAATGAAAGTCAAGTTTTAGTTGAAGCCATTAAGTTTTTAAGGAAGCCTATTCTTAAATAATTTCTAAATCGAAATGCTCTCCCCATATCCCCCCGTTTTCGACAAACAGCTCGCCATAAGAGGGCGATTCGTTCCAACTTCCGGCTACGGCTCCGGGATTAAAAAGTAATGTCTCTTTTATTTTTTTGCTCATTTTGCTATGCGAATGGCCAAAAAGAATGACATCGGGCTTTGGCGAAAATGCTTCGTAAACCCTATTGTCCAAGCCTACGGGAGATCCCCAGCCATGTATTAATCCAATCGTAATCCCTTTTATTTTAACAAACTGTTGTTTAGGTAATTCGGAGCGTAGCGCATAATCGTCCATATTCCCGTAAACACCATAAAAACGGCACATTTGCCCTAAACGCCGATATACATCTATTGAAGTAAAATCACCACAGTGAAAAAGAATATCTTCGCTTTTTATTTTTTTAATTATTTCTTTTGGAAATGACCCGATACGACCAGGGATATGCGTGTCAGAGATTACAAAAATCCGCATTTAGCGATTTTTCTTTTTATGGCGATCTTTTCTTAGCCTTTTTTTCCTTTTATGCGTTTTAATTTTATGCAGTTTTTTCTTTTTACCGCTTGGCATTATTCTCCTTAATTGGAAAAAGTGTTATGTTCTTCGATGGAATTCTCCTCGGCCGTTTTCTTTTCCACAGGATTGGCGTTCATTACCGAATTCTTAAAATCGTTTGATGGTTTAAAAACGGGTACATTTCTATCCGGCACCGGTACTACCTCGCCCGTTCTCGGATTACGGGCTTTCCGTGCTTTTCGAGCCTTTACCTTGAAGGTTCCAAACCCCCGAATCTCGATATTTTTACCTTCCTCCAAAGCCTTCCTTATTGCCGTGAGCATTGAGTCAATAGTTACCGCAACATCCGTTCTTGTTAACCCCGTTTTATCAGCTACAATTTCAACCAAATCAGCCTTGGTCATCCTATACCTCCAAATCTATTCCCATCAACAAAATATTTACAAATTTCATTTTCATTTCGATGAAAATCCTTTAGGTTGGAAAAATAAACCTTTTTTCTCAAGTAGCGCAAGCCTTTTTTCAAATTAATTATTTAACAATCAGATTAAGTTATATACTGATTGGGAGTTAGGTTAGAAGGAATTGTTATATGTTCGATATCTGCGGGGATTCATTTTATATATTGTTGTGTATTGTTGCGAATAATAGCTTAGCTGGCTTGAGCGATCTAATTTGATGGTTAATCATATCTTATATTGTACCAATCAGTTGCGTTTCATTTTCCTCAATCTCATCTTTAGTAATTTCGGCAGGGTTATCCCTGAACAAATAGTATTTTGTCGAGTAATCGCTATCGGTCAATGGGATCTGGACTGCCTTTTTGTTTTCTAGATTTACGATAATTGGCCCAAGAAGATTGATGCTTATCTCCTCAGGTTCTTTCGGAGGAATGGTTACTACTACGAATATTCTTGCATTAGATGGATTTACTGTCCCGATTCCTGCTAAATCACCTGCGTGAACCCGTACTTCATAGTCGGGCTTGAAATATAAAGGGTCCACTATCGGGAAGGCGATGGATGGATTCTTAACGGATTGAAGCCAGAGAAAAGGCATCGTGGATTCTCGTTCAATAAGCACATATTCATGCAAACTCTCAAATCCTAATAATCCTTTGGGAAATAATATAATGTCCCGTTCATTGAACCGAATTTCTCCAAAGCGGGTGGACTTGACTTTTCGCACAACCGATTTAGCGATTTTTTCCGTAATTATTGTTTCCATAATTTTAGCTCAAAAAGTTAACTAATGATGGTTGAATTACTTTAGCGACCGTAGCCAATGCCGCCTGATAAACTACTTCTTGGTTGGCTAGGTTGCTGACCGCATTTAGCATATCAGCATCCTCTACATCGGAAAGCAATTTGGTTATATACACCTGATAATCGAGATTTTTGGAATCCACGCTATCAAGCCGATTTATTCTGCTACCGACAACAGATCTTAATGAAAGTATTTGATTTTGGGCTAATTGAAAACGGTCAATTGTTTCCTGAGCGGTTGATACCCAATTATTTTCCAACCCCTTTTGCAAATAAAGTAAACTCCCGACTAAATCCGGGCTACCCGCTATGCCCAATTGACTTGCCGACCCATTTTCGTCGGTATCATAAACAATTAACGATTGGCCGCTTACCGTAGATTCCAAGATAACTCCGGTTTTATCGTCGTTCAGACGCATCTTAACTTGAGCCCCCGACCCCTCAATCATATCCATCAAGTCCTTGATGGTTGCATCGGGATTATCATCGAGTGATGATAAATCGATATTAACTGAATTATGACCGTTTACAATGTTTATAAGCGAATTGGTAATCCCCAAATTATTGCGTAAATTTGTAAGCTTGGTATTATAGGTCAAACGCGGATCGACATCATCCCCATCATAAACCATTTGCGATGTGCTGAATAGGATTCCCAAATCCGAGGCAGTTGATTCGCCATCGGCGGATTCCTCAATCGATATCATTAGGGGATTTAAATCGCTCCCCACAAATTCACCATTAATAGGCTCGGAGGTTAATAATCCCAAGTCTTCCGCCACACTCCCGCCATCCTCCTCAACCGTGTAATCCAACCCTAACGAATCGTTTAAGGTTATGGAATTGCCCTCATTCGTTATCGATGCGCTCAAGCCCGGTATTGCGGCATTATTTATGGCGTCTATTACATCACCCAAATCCTCCGCACCTGTGAGATCTATCGTATATTCGGTTCCGGTGCCGTCTTTAATCGTAAAGGTTGGAATGGAAAGATCCACCCCCGAACCGCTATTGAGCATAGATAACGAAGTGTTAACGGTAATATATGGGTCGGATGTATCCTCAAAATGAAAGGAATTTCCCGCATCGGAGATAGATACAGTAAAATTGGACAAACCTTGAGAGGCGGCTTGGGAATTAATCGCATCGAGGGCATCACCGATAGAAACAACTCCCGTTAAATCGATATCCGCAGTTCCGTTCAATGTTTCGATCGTAAAATGATTATCGCCTAAATTTACACCATTTCCACCATTGAGGTTGATAAGTAATGTGTCTCTCGAAAGACCGGGATTCAAATCATATCCATCACCGAGAACCGTAACCGGTTTTAATAAGAAATCGGAGCCGGGTATGTTGGCGGTAATCATCATATTCCTGTCTATTTCATAGCTCAGATCGCCGTTGTCACCTCGATATACAACCCCCATTCCATTGAAATCATACGGGGCTGTTTGAGTCATATGTCCGGCAAAAATATATTTATTCTGATAGGAATTATTCCCCGTGGATATTATTTGTTTAATTATATCGCCAATTTGCTGGGAGGCGGCTATTCTCGCATTATCATCATAGGTACCGTTCGATAATTGTAAGGCTACATCCTGAGCTTGGATAACAAAATCGTTAATAGCCGAAAATGACGAATCGGAATAATTCAACATCGTCCGCGCCGTCCCGATGTTCCGTTGGAATTGATCGAGCTCATTCAGATAAGTACGGTAACCGAGCGCTTTGGTGATGCCGATAGGATCGTCCGAGGGCTTATTGATTCTTCTTCCGCTTGAGACAATTGTCTGCAGTTCCATATAGCGGGAGAATGAGGTCGTTAGATCCCGAACGGCGCGGTCTATAATCATTTGATTGGTAATTCTCATTTACATCTCCCCTTCTTGGCTATACAAAACCTGAAAAAAGAATAAATCATTTTTCACCATTATCTTTTTTATTCTCGCCGTTTCTTTTATGCTTTCGCAACAGATCGCTCATCCTTTCAATATCCGCACCTTGAGCTTTGGCGGCATCAATATTTTCCTTTAGAATTTTTTTATAGATTTCCTCACGGTGAACTGAGATTTCCGGAGGCGCGATAATGCCTAAACGAACCTGCCTCCCTTGAATTCCAAGCACCCTGACGGTTACATCATCTCCTATTGCTATTGACTCACCAATCCTCCTTGTCAATATTAACATTTTACCCTCCCTGGCAATTTCAATGTAAAGGTTAGAAACCCTTTTCCATAACTTCCTAAACCGTATTTAAAAGTGTATCTATCATCGAATCCATCGTATCTATTATCTTTGCGGCCGCATTATATGCATTTTGGTAAGAGATCATATTAGCCATTTCTTCATCCAAAGAAACGCCGGATACCGCTTGTTGTCGATATTGAATTTGGCTAACCAAGAGGTCGTGATTGTCTTTCAAATTGGATGCTTCCTGCGCCCGAGAACCTATTTCACCTATAAGCGAATTGTAATAATCATCGAAAGTGGATGTCCCGTTATCCATTAATTTCTCGTCTTTGAGAGCAAGTATTGCTAAAATATTCGAGTTATCCCCTTCGGAACCATCTTGTGAGATGGCTATATTATCGGCATTCTCCTTAATCTCATCCGATAATTGGATGGTATCCGCCGTAATGCCCAATGGGTTAAAGAAATTAATTCCCGTGGAACCATCGCTTGTATATCCTGCAGAGTGAACGGCATTTATAGAACTCACTAATTCGGCGGCATAATCGTTCAATTGCTGGAGTTTCTCCGGGATTATTTCATCGCGAGCTTCAATTAATCCCTTTAATTTCCCATCGGTAACATTTATCTCAACGGAATGTGCTGTGGACAATACTATTTTGGTTTTAACAGAATCGCCATCACTTGTAATTTTCGTTTCCCACGGAACATAATCACCCTGATTTATAATGGATACCGAACCCGCATAAACCGTAATAGCTCCATTATCCTCTTCCTGAGTTCTGACATTAACGAGCCCTGAGAGCTCATCCACTAAATAGTCCCGTTTATCCCGGAGGTCATTGGCGGTCTCCCCCCCAACCTCATATTTAACTATATCCGAATTTAAATCCGCTATTTGTTGAAGGTAGCCATTAATCTGGAATACGGTGCTGTTGATATCGGAATTAAGCGTATCCTTAAGATCCGTTAATTGACCGCTTATACTATGGAAAGTATCGATGACTGTCGATGCTTTTTCTTTTACGGCGGTTTTGGCAGACATACTTTCCGGATCATCGGCGAGATCCTGCCAGGCGCTCCAAAAATCGCTCATCATTTGGGACAGCCCGGAATCCGACGGCTCATTGAATATCATCTCTATTTGACTCCATGTTTGGTCAAGATTCTCCCATCGTCCCAAACCTTGATTTTCCTTCCTAAACTGTGTGTCGAGGAATAGCGATCTCATTCTGCGTATACCGGTTGCTTCAACCCCGGTTCCACCATAAGCGTTTGCGATTTTTATCGGGTATGTACTCGCCATTTTGATATTCTGGCGGGTGTATCCCGGGGTATTTACATTTGCGATATTATGACCCGTGACATTAATAGCAAATTGCTGGGCCAACAACGCCCGCTTGGCAATCTCAAATCCTATATTAATTCCATACATAATTTTAGCCTATACAACCCTATTAAGTGCCAAATTCGATTCCGTATTAAATGATGGCCTGACACCCGCGGCATCGTATGAAGGTTTACCACGGTCGTCGGTATAATAAAATATCTTCATCGTATCGTTGACGATTTCCATCGATCGTTTTATCAGCGCCTCATTTTGATTTCGTAGTTCCTTTAATTTTTCCAACGAATTTATTAAGTCCCCGCGGAGCTCCATTAAACGCTTCGAATATGCCGGCCCCACACTATTACAAATATCGATCAAGCGTAATTCATTGTCTTCCAATCCAAGTTCATTACTTATATTTTTCAATAATGAAATCCTGTCTTTTTCGAGATTCTTTGTTCTCGTAATCAAACGATTTTGTAAATTCATATTTTCCTTTAATGAATTCACATCATCATAAACCAAACTCTTTCGTTGGGCGGTCAGCAGTTGTTGTAGCTCCTCAAGGTTCTTGATCTGTTTATCGAGATTATTTATAAGTGTTTCCAAAATATCGCCCAATTAAACCTCCTATCTAAAAATCGGCATTTTTACCAATATCCTTAACCGAATATTCCTCCGAATTTCTTGAATAGCTGATATTTAACCGTTTTAATATGTCTGCCACATAATCCATAGTTTCTTTATATGGAGGGATGCCATTATATCTATCCACGGACGATGGTCCGGCATTGTAAGCCGCTAATGCCAATGCTATATTGCCTTTGTACTTGTCAAGCATAAGGCGGAGATATTTGGCACCACCATTTATGTTTTGATAAGGATTGAACGGATCCGAGACACCCATTTGTGCAGCCGTTGAATCCGCTAACTGCATTAACCCCTTTGCCCCTTGCGGAGAAACGGCTTTCGTATCCCCGCTGGATTCAACCTCAATAACAGCTGATAGAAGTTTCGGTGATAGGTTATATTTATGAGCTACTTCACGAATAATATGGGAATATTCACCGTTTTTATAATTATCTCCAACAGGGTTGCTTCCATCAAGAAGTTTAATCATTTTTGCATTTTGTGGGATAACATCCTCGCTAAAGGCGTCCTTCCAGCTATCCCCTAAAGCCGCCGGTGCGAGCTGCCTAAAGAGCATCTCATCCAATCCCAACTTGGAATCACCGCTGATTTCTTCGGCTAATTTCGTATCGAATAAGTCTGTGAACATTTCCCCCCCATATCCTTTGCCCAATAAACCTGATTTGGAAATCGTCCGCCTCATCGTTTTCAAGATATACCCTAAAAATATCGCTTGAAAATCACGGCATGTTTTCCGCAGTTCGGCAGCCTTTTGTTTTGTCGATTTCTCACCTTTATTAATTGAATTACTTTGTTTAATGGATATTTGAGGGTTGGACGAATCAATTGACGAGGTGTTTATCATATCTTTCTATAGAATTATCAATTCGGCGTGAAGTGCGCCCGCAGATTTTAAAGCTTGGAATATGGCAATAATATCCCGAGGCGTCGCACCGATAGCATTTAGCGCCCGGGAAAGCTCACTGACATCGGTTTGTTCGTTTAAATAAATCATCCGAGCTGTTTCTTCTTTCGCATTTATCTCCGTCTCCGCAGTCTTAACTGTTTTCCCCTGAGAAAATGATTCGGGTTGTGAAATAATCGGTGTAGATTTTATTTTAACCGTTAGATTGCCGTGAGAAAGCGCCACTGCATCGATGCTTACCCCCGCCCCAGCAACTATTGTCCCCGTTCTTTCGTTTATAACTACCCTCGCGGGAGAACTTGGTTCTATATCGATATTTTCCAATTCGGCGATGATCGAAACCATCTCGCCCGAAGTGATATCATCCTTTTGAGGGATGACATTTATGGTCTTTTCACTAATTGCTTCCGCACTACAGTATTTAATCTTTTCCTTTATTTTATCGGATAATAATGAAGCGGTTGTATAATCTGGAGTATCCAATTGAATTTTAATTATCTTATTATCTTGTAGGAACTCGAAGCGCTTTTCAATCAATCCTCCACCCGGAACACGCCCAACAAGGGTATAATTTTTTGAGATCTTATTGCCCCCCGCCGCTTGAGCATTAAACCCGCCGGTTGATACTGCTCCCTGTGCCCAGACCATCACATCTCCGTTTGGCGCTGACAGAGGAGTAAGCAACAACATCCCTCCCTCGAGACTGGACGCATCGCCCATCGAGGAAACGGTTACATCGATTCTACCTCCAACAGGGTCAAGCGGGGTTATCTCAGCGGTAACCATCACGGCGGCAATGTTTTTAACCTTAACCTTATTGGGAGGAAGAGATATTCCCATCCTCTGCATCATATTATTCAAGGATTGAAGTGTAAATATCGTTCCCTTACTATCGCCGGATCCGTTTAAGCCAACAACCAATCCATAACCGATTAAGGGAACTTTTACCTTAGATTGAATTTCGGCGATATTTTTCAGTTTTACACCGAAAGCAATATTTACGCTGAATAGAATTGATATCAGGATTAAAATTATAATAGTTTTTGGTTTCATTTTGCCCTGTTTAAAATAACCAGTTTAAAAATTTAGCGATTATGCCCGGCTTACCACCGGTGTTTGCAACCCCTTTTCCTTTATAGGATATTTCCGCATTTGCGATATTATATGAATAAACCGTATTTTTTCCCTCTATATCTTGAGGCCTAATTTCACCTTTAAGAGTTATCGCTTCCTTATCGTCATTGACGCCGATTACACGGGTTCCTTTAATCAAAAAGTTACCGTTTTCCTTAACCCCCACAATAGTTGCTGTCATCTTTGCCTTAAGGGATCCCGACTTAATAGTTGAGCCCTGTCCGTCGTATTCATTTTTGCCCTCTCCGGAAAAATTAAATAAGGGAATAAAACCCAATGCGCCTGTTCCCGGACCTCCTTTGGCTTCGGTTTTTTGTTTCTTCTTGGTTACGGTTTTAGCCGAATGAGAAGCTTCGGCGTTTTCCACTATGAGAACCGTAAGCAAATCCCCGACTTTCCTTGCTTTATGGTCGGAGAACAAACTATTGTTTGCAGCTTCGGTGAAATTCAGCCCGGATCCTGTTGCGATTTGAAAAGACACTCCAATATAAAATATCAGAATTATGAAATTCTTTAGAGCCTTCATCTGAGTATTGATACCTCCACTTCGCCATTATCGGACAACCGGCCTTTAATAGTTTTTCTGGAAGCCAAATTTTTAACTCTTATAAATTTACCCGGATTACCATCCTCCTTAGCGATACCTTCGGCAAATACCTCAAGGTTATCGATTTTAGAGACGATTTTTACCCTATCCCCTTTTTTTATTCTTGGAATTATTTCAGTTGCCGAAGAACCAATTATGGCACCATCACCGAAGTTTCTCTTCGAACGCATACCTTTCAATTTAGACACATCATATATCGGCTTCCCGTTAAAACCCAATATATCCCTTTCAACCAATCGGCAATTTTCCTTATTAAAAGTATCTCCCTTTTTTATAACACCTCTTGAACAAATCACTTTCTTTTTCTCCGAAATTCTAAGCGTTATATAAGAGAATACCGGTTCTCCTTTTATCTTCCCATATAATCCATTTTTGACCTTGAAAGAATGTATTATCAGCGTCAAAGTCTTTCGAAGCTTTTTAGGAATCTTGCCCTCTATGAAAAGAGGTTGGCTGTTCGGTAAATGCAAGATGGTCTGTGGATATTTAGTAACCTTAAAACTGATATCATTCATTTTATCGGGAATGTTTTTTAGCAAATAATCGCTTACAGCTTTATCTATATTGCTTTTGTCCATTCCAAAGGCGGCGGAAACAAGGAACAATACGCTAAGTATCGGTAGAAATCTTTTCATATTATCTTCGTAATTGATTGACAATGGCAGCCATATCGTCAGAGGTCTGAATTGCCTTCGAATTTATTTCATACGACCGTTGAGCCACAATCATATTAACCATTTCATTTATGACATCCACATTCGATAATTCGAGATATCCCTGAACGATTCTCCCAAACCCTTCCTCCGAAGGCGTACCGCTAATCGGTGTTCCGGAAGATGCGGATTCCGTGAAAAGGTTGTGTCCCTTAGCATCCAATCCTTGGGGATTAATAAATTTTGTAAGCTCGATTTGGCCTATATCGGTAGGATCGCTCTCCCCGGGCATCATTACCGAAACAATGCCGTCCATAGATATGCTAATTGATTCCGCCTCGGCCGGTATTGTTATTTCGGGATCAATTATAAAACCATCGCTGGTTACAATTCGTCCATCATCCGATATTTTCAAGGCACCATCGCGAGTATAAGCATAACTTCCATCGGGCATCACGACCCTAAAAAATCCTTGTCCCTCTATGCATAAATCGAGGGGATTTTCCGTGGAGGTCATATTCCCTTGATTGAAATTACGGGCGGTAGCCGACGGTCTCACGCCATAGCCTAATTCGATATTAACAGGGACTTTCGATTCCGAACTTGATGCTGTACCCGCCAAACGCAATTTTTGATAAAGTATGTCCTGAAACTCTATTCTCCCTTTCTTAAATCCGGTTGTATTAACATTGGCTAAATTGTTGGCGATATTATCGACATTCATCTGTTGAGCTTCCATTCCGGAAGCCGCCGTTCGCATAGCTTTTATCATAATTACCCTCTTCGATTATTCCCCATTATCTAATATTGCCGAGATTATTGATGGAGCGTTGAGCAACTCCGTCAAGTATCTGAACCATTTTTTGTTTAATTTCAAATTCCCGAAAACTTGTTATCATATCCACCATTTGATTTAAAGCCGAGCTGTTTGATTCCTCCAAATATCCCTGCCGAACATTATAATCGGTTGCCGTTTGAGGTTCTATCCCGTCCGGAGCCGTAAATTCGGTATTCCCCGCTTTGACAAGGTTTTCCGGATTATTAAATTTTACAATTTTTATTTTGGCGAGCGTTTCGCCATTTGTTTCAATATTCCCTTCGACATCGATGGAAGGATTGTTCGTATCCAGAATAATCGGACCTGAATCCGATAATACTTTATCACCATTGGCGGTAACCAAGGCTCCCGACGGATCAAGGCGAAAACTTCCATCACGAGTATATTTAATTCCATTTTCGGTTTCGATGGTAAAGAAGCCCTCACCTTCTATGGACAAATCCAAAGGCATATCCGTTTTACGGAAGGATGATTGTGTCATATCAATTATATGTCTTTCTTTTATCGGCGCTTCCCAATCGTAATCTTTGGGGAGATATTTCTGCTCCGCCTTCGAAACAGCCTCCGCGAATATCCCATCCTTTTTATATCCTATGGTGCCGCTATTCGCGAGATTGTTAGCAATGGCTTCCTGCTTAAAAGCATTGGTGAACATACTGGTCGCAGCCTCATACAATCCTTTAATCATCTATATATCCTTCCTTGACTTTTCGATTGTAGCCGATATATATCAAAGCAATTATTGTGCCGTGATAAAAGATGATATTGGAAACAATTTATTTTATGTAATCAGTTGGTGCTTATGGGGAATCTTAATGGGCAAATTAATTTTTTCTCACTTAACGGAATTAAATTTAATACATAAGGAAAAAAGTTTTTATGACTATGAATCTTTTTCCCCCCGATACAAAAACATTTATTGGCATATATTTTTGGTTCGTTTGCCCCAAAATGCAAGGGGGTCAATAAAATTATTTACCTGTCGATTGTTCCTTTTTGTTGGTGGAATTCAATCGCCAAATGGTCTTCTCAACAACCAGGGATATCTCGTGAGTTTTGAAGGGTTTTGTTATATACTCATCTGCACCCAACAGTAGAGCATCTTTTACCGTAAATATTTCCCCATAGCCGGTCATAATAATCACGCCGATTTTTGGATTCTCGGCTTTAAGTCTTTTTAGAAGCTCGAACCCGTTCATTTTAGGCATCTTGATATCAGAGATTACCAAATCTATTCTTTCGGTTTTGACTATCTCGAGGGCATCAAATCCGTTTTGCGCTTTTATGACATCATAGCCATCTTTTTTTAATATCGTCTCCAAAAGTTTTAGCATTGGAGCTTCATCGTCAACCACCAGTATTCTCATTTTATATTCCACAATTTCCTCTAAGTTAAAATAATTCCATTTCATAGATGTAAAATTCGATAAACAATTAATCCATAATGTATCACCTCAAGACTGCTTCTCGGGATTCAATCGTTTTAAAAGATTAACGACCCGTTTGATATCAGCCATCATCAAAGAAAATGAATTTTCTATTTCTCTTAAAGTTTTCAAATCGAATTCATATCTCTTTTTAAAGGAGCTATAATCGAAGGAGTTTAATCCCTCCGTTGCTAATTTGGACAGCTCTTCTATTTTAGAGGTGGCATCTGATGATTTGGTTGCCAGATCATTCAACGCCTTTCCAAGCTCACTTTGTCTGCCATAATTTTTCCCAATCATCTTAGCGGCTATCGATATATTGATGGCGGAGAATTGAGCTTGCTGCATAATTTCACGCAGATATTCGATTACATTCTTCAGCTCCTGCCCTTCCGGCGGTTTATCGATGGTTTTATTACTCACCGTTCCCCCCTTGTTATATTTTAAGCAATTCGCTTATTTTCTCTTTTAATTGTGCCAGATCGCTCGATTTAACAATGTATGCGTCCGCCAACCAAGAGGAAAAGTCATCCTTGTAAATTGAATATGCCGAATTGAGAATAACCGGAGTATCGGTATGTTTCCTGCGGAATTCATTCAAAACCTCCAATCCATCCATATCATCCATTTTGATATCAAGCACCATAAGGTCTATTTGATTATCTTGAGCGACCCTTAATGCTTCTGTACCGCTGTTTGCGATTAGGACATTATATCCTTCTTCGACCAACTCGTGCTCATAAAGTTTGCTTAGCACTTTCTCGTCATCGACAACTAAAACATTATGCATCCTTTTTACTCCTTGTATAATGGTAGTTTTATATAAACCGATAATGGTTTATCTTTCCCTTGCTCTATTCCAATCATTCCAAGGTGTCTATTTATTATCTCATTGGCAATTGTCAGCACCGTATCGCGTTTCAGGGGGCTATTTCCATAAAGAGCTTCAAATATCGTATTCGGATGTTTTTTACCCGTATCGGATATTTGGGGAATAAAATTAAGCAATACCGCTTCTCCCTCTATTTTTGTTGAGACTGAAATAGGAAAAGATTCCTTGTCATCTTTTATAAATTGTTTTGCCACAGATAAGATAGCGTTTCGTAATTGTGCCTCGCCGCCAAAGATTTTTGCATTACCTTCCATTTTGTTTATCTCAAATATCCTCATACCCGAAGAAGAATTGTTCTCGGCGATATTTATTACTCCCTTAACTAATTCCGAGAAGTTTATAATTGTTTTTTCCTCCGGAGCCGTTTTGGATAAACTGTCAAAAGTTTCGAGGACTTTTTCTATCCTCTCTACTTCCTTGATTATTATTTCCATAAATTCGGAGAATTTGTCATCATCATCCATTTTCCTTTTAATATTTTTGGCATACCCCCCGATTACCGATAAAGGATTACGGATTTCGTGTGCGACTTGAGAGGCCATCTTTCCTATAGCGGTCAACTTTTCGCTCTCGATTAATTTCTTCTGGCTCTCCCTAATTTTTTCATTCGCCGATGAAAGCTCATTTATCTTCTCCGCCAACTCTTCATACAAACGGGAACGCTGGATAGCCGTACCGGCATGGTTGGCAAAAATCCCCAATACTTCCAAATCGGAATCATCGACCGGTCTACGGGTTATCATATTATCCGCCAATAGTAAGCCTACGATATTTCCCTCAACCATTAGTGGAGCTGCTGCAAAACAATCAATCCCCAAGATCTTGAACAAGGACCATCCATTTTCGGTCGAATCATTACAGGAGCCTTCTTTTATTATGCGCGGTTTTTTGTTGCGAATTACCTTTGATAGCTGCTCACATAAATTATCAATGGGGATAAATATTTCCCGCACCAACTCGTTTACCTTAACATCCCTTTTTAGGGTAGCGTTCTTATAATTATTAATTAATTCATCCAACGATTTCGGCGATCCATCCAATTCCATCCAGATTGCAGCTGCTTCTTCCCCATCGGAGGGACCTATTGCGACCTCCCCCCTAAAAGCTTTATTCTCCGCATCGTAAAGTAGCAGGAATGCCCTATTGAAACCCAACCCCTCACCGGCGGTTGCTCCAATAAGGATTATTTTAAATGTATCTTCCAGCCTATACGAATGATCGAGCTTCCTCCCCAATTCATTTATAACCGCAGTAATATTATAATTCCTTATGGAATTGTCTGCGTTTTTACGGTTTGGCGATTGTGAGATCTGATATATTGCTGTTTCACCAAAACCAAAAGAATCGGAAGGTAAATGTGTTATATAATACGGAGGCTCATCCTTCCCAATTGAGATTCGACATACTTTACTCCCGTCCTCCGAATTATTCCATTCGCCATCCTTAAATATACCGATTATATTATCAATTAGTGTGGGCGAAATCTCATTCGAGGAATATTTATCGTTCAAGAGCCAAAACTCTTTGTTAGCCCATAAGAGATTATCGTTGCGAATAATCAATATGGGATTTCGAACGCATTCCTTATCGCTGTCTGAGTAATTTCGGTCCTTTTCCTTTTTTTCCACAATAGCTTTAATCATTGGAAATCTTTTCCTCTAATAGCTTCTATGCAATTAGGATTAACTGTTCTTTCCGGTAAATGATAAAATAACTCTCCCGCCCTTCCTTATTGAATCTCCATCGGAAAACCTGCTTCGGCGGTTCCCGATTTCGCTTCTGGTATATTGCCATCCCAACAATGATGATATTTGGCTTGCTATTATCTTTATTATATCAAGATCCAATTTTCCGAATGAATCGGGCTCTTCGTTGCTGACATTAATAACACCCATCAAGTCATCACTTATAATAATAGGAACAGACATAAAGGAATGAATATGATTATCAACCGATTCCCTATATCGCTTGATGTTAGGCATAAATATCGGCTTACGATATTTTGCTACCCACGACGAAAAGCCTAAACCGAGATCGAATTTAACAAATGATATCAGATCGTTTTTCCTCCCTATTTTCACTACCTCCTCAAGTTTATTTTCTCTCGGGTTTAATGCAAATATGCAAGCGGAGGAATAACTTATCGCTCCGCCCATTGTTTCGAGAATTTCTAAAAAGGTCTCCTTTCCTTTGGTTTCTTTCTGGATTAACTCTCCGATTCGCTGCAGCGTTTTGAACTGTTGTATTACACGCTCCACATCATAGAGATCGCGTTTCCCTTTCGGCATATTTTCCCATCCTTGGTTGTTTGTGATCCTCTAAGGAACTGCTGCTCGTTAATTAATCCTTAAAATAGTATATAGTATCCTCCCTTTTTTATTTTTTCGAGTTGTGTCGAAATAGTATCGGCTATACTATGCGCTAATTCATTATAAATCATTTCATTATCCACCGCGTTCAATAGATTGTCCGTCCTATTCGGCTCATATTCAAAAAATTGAGCGCTTTTATTTATATTTATCCGAAACTCAAATTTGCCGCTTTTCGGACGAACAATCGATTTTGGATCCATAATCTTGTAATCCAATTCCGCATATAAATACTTCGAAAAACGATTCATCAGATAAGGGATCGAGAGGTTCTTTTTAATTTCCCGTTCGAGGCGGGAGATCCTGTATTCTACTATGTAATCGGAATTAGGATCGACACGCGCAAGCGGGTCCAAACGGGATTTGATAAATATCCCCTTGTTCTTTGATGTTCCGTAAAGGGTATCCGTATTTAACCATTGGGTATAATTGTCCGCCTTCGATCTATTCGAAAGAATATTATTTACGATATGGGATATTTCGGCACCATTGTCGGAATGAATGATATATGCTTCTATCCTTTTATCATCCCCCGCATAAGAATTTATGGCCGATAATAGAGTCAAATAAATGAGAGATATAATTAATAAACTTTTCATCATTACCTCAATTCAGTAATGGCTTCCTGTTTTAATCGTTTTGCCAATACATATTTTGATATTACTCTATTGACGCTTTCATTGAAATTCGATAACTCGTCTGTTATAATTTCTTTGTCCGTCAGTTGAAATCGTCCGACAAGCTCGCCTTGTTCAACGAATTCTATTCCGGTTAGATATTCGGAATGTTCTATTTTTTCGACCCGTTTCGCTTTCCCAATTACATTTTCGATAGATTCAAGTCCCCTCAAATCGAGCTTTAATGCCACATACGAATCAACTTTTAGTTTTGTATCGATCGCCGCCAAAATGCCGCTTCCCGATATATTTAAAATCATACCGTGAATTATTTTCTTGTTTATTAATCCCCTATTTTTATTAAATGGCAGGTTTAATTTCCTTAAAGTAAACGGTGAAGCTATATCTATCCTTACGGAATTACGCTTTTTCCCTTTCTCTTTTTGCGGCGTGATTTTTTTCTTGGTTTTCTGTTTTATCTCTGTTTTGTTCTTGTCCATTTTTCCCTCTTTACTTCTTTTTAATAGACTTAGCCGATTTTTCCATTTCAAAAACTTTTTTCGCTTGAGTCGTGGCTTTTTCAACAATGCTCTTGACCCGTTGGATATCGGCGATCGCATTGGCCCTATTCATTATAAAGGTACGCCCGCCATTTATCGTGGAATTAAAATACTTTTTCGATTCCTCAAAATCCCCGACCCTTCTTGCTAATTCACCTATCAAGTAAAACGCCTGCAACGATTGAGAGCCATCCTTAAGTTCCCTCCCCCCTTCCGAGCATTTTTTGTAATACTCTTTGGCATATTTTAATGCTTCTTCTTCATTGGTAGGTAATTCAGGCATCAATTTCTTGACTTTCTCAAGAAAATAACGAAAGTCCGGGAAATTTTTAAACCCAATTAATTGTTGTTCCCCGTTCATATCGATGGAGGTAATCTCTTTAGCGGCAAAATCCCTTAATAAGTCTATTCGCGATATTGATTCCTTGGAGTAATGTAATAAATCATTTAGCAAATTCAATTGCTTTGATACTTCAACATTTGGAGTTTTATCGTTTTTATTCCCGAAAAGTGTATCGGAATTTTCATTATAAAACAAAGCGAGTTCTTTTATGGAATCCTTAAAAGCATACAAATTAGATTCCAAGCTATTGATTTTACCGTTTAATTCGGAAACTAACCCTCCCCTTTTCCCCGTTGTCTGTGATTTTACTATCCCCAATTCCCGAAATAGCCATCCAATCCTTAAATAAAATCTGCCAATTGATAAAAAACTGGGATGTGAATTTAGCCTCTCATCATAAATCGCCAATATTATTTTGCATATCGCAGTCTCGTAGGGATAATTTTTCGGATCCAAAACCCCGCCAATTAATTGTAGCAAACTATCATCAGTATCGAGAGCGGCTAAATGTTTTTCTTTTAGTGCGGGAAGTTTATAAGTTCGAAAATGTGTATTTTTTGTCCATTCCTTTAATTTATCGTTAAATTCCGCGGAATAAAAACAGTTTGGACAAGTAGCGATAAAATATAATAGAGGGTTGATCCCCGTCATTTCATTACTCGACCATACAATACCCAACGGCATAAAATCCGTATCCACTCCGGAAATTCTATATGCTCCCTTTTTCAGGTTCTCGAATTTATTATCCGAACCACAAATCGGACATTTTACACTGCTGTAAAATAAAGGCGCTTTGTCCATAGGAATCCCACCTTGAAAAGGTTCTTTTTATTATTGTATCGGCAGAATAATGATTTTTCTCCATATATCGCTTCGCTAAAGTAATACTTAATATAAATGCCTTACCCCCATGCTATCCCCGTAAATCCGTAAGCATTTCTTCTTCTGCCGTTGATAATTTCTTAAATGTTGCGGCCGAATGTCTCCTTTTGATTTTTCGGGGTTTTATAGAATTTCTTTTGGTTGCTGAAGGATGTTTAACGGTTGACCTTTGGTTGTTTCTGTTTATCGGCTTGGCGTCGATATTAGCCTGCTTCCCATTTGATAAAACAGGAGTAATTCGGGTTTGGTCGGCAGATGTAGATGTTCGTTTATTATTGCTATCCTTTTTCTTCTGCATCTCGGCTTCTTTCAACAATCGGGTAAGCATTGAAGTATCGATCGATTTTGGAGAGCCAATAGCCTTATCCAATCGAGATTTGATATCCGCGGTCAGCCTCTTTTGACGCTGAATGATATTATAAAAGATTGCAAAAAAACCTAACCCCATAAAGAAATTTGCCAATGAAACAATTATTAGCAGATTATCCATTTTTAACAACATTTAACAGCTCCTCTAAATATGTATATCTATATGTTTCTTCTCGGCTTCTGTCTTTTGACTCTTTTCAACCGAAGTATCCGATGAGTTCAAATCTTCCCCTTGATTTTCGTCCTGCTTCTTTTTGTCTTTCTTATCATCCTTTTTCTTATCCTCACGGTGGATGACGACTTCATCCGCTTTATCGGAATGTTGGATTTTTTTGTGGCGTGCTTTATTTTTTTCTCGGATTGCGGCTTCGAATTGTTGTTGGGTTATGTCGGGTTGTGCTTTTTCGAGTTTCGCTATTTTTTCGGCGGCTTGGGTTTTCGCCAATACATTTTGAAGGTCAACCGGTTGTGCCATAACCCCCCCTATTTATTAAACTTATCCTTAATCATATTTCGCAACCTTAAAACGGCCTTAGTATGAATTTGCGAAACCCGAGATTCGGATATCTGCATAATCTCGCCTATCTCCTTTAGGGTAAGCTCTTCATAATAGTAAAGGGCTATTACAAGTTTCTCCTGCTCCGTTAAAAAATTTATCGCATCTAAAACATATTCCTTAAGTTCTTGCTTTTCTATTTTTTCAAGGATAGTCTCGTTTGTTGCATTTCCCACGGTTTCGATACGAGCCACTTGGCGATTATTGTCTTCGCGGCATATCAACTCATCCAGAGATTGGATAGGGGCGTTAGATATCTCTCTCCTTGTTGTGTGCACTTCCTTCGGAGTTACATTCATTTCCATTGCAAGTTCTTCCACGCTTGGATTTCGTCCCAATTTATTTTCCAATACTATTGTTGCTTTCTCAAGATGTCTCGATTTTGCTCGGGTAGAACGAGGAACCCAATCCAAAGCTCGCAGTTCGTCTAAAATAGCACCTCTTATTCTCGGTACCGCAAAGGTCTCAAATTTCACACCTCTCGATGGATCAAAATTCCGGACGGCTTCCGTCAAACCGATTACGCCGGTGGAAATCAAGTCGTTTATTTCGACCGATTTCGGAAAACTCATCGCCATTCGTCCAGCCACATTTCTAACCAATTTCAAGTATTCTTCCACTAATTCACTTCGTATCGCCGGGTCATCTGTCCTTTTGTATTGTTCCCAAGCCTCTTGCAAATCCAGGTTCATAAGGTTCCCTCCCGATCTGAATTTTCCTTGTAATTCTTTAAGCCCCTATTATTATTCGGAGTTTTTAAGTATAAATTAAATTCCTTTTCTCCAAAGAATCGATTCCCCCTTAAGACTCCCTCTCGCCTTTTGGACAATTTATCCTCCACCCAGGCGATGAATTCTTCAGAATTGAATCTATTATCGTTGTTTATCATCGAACCGAATTCGATATCCCTCGGAGATTGGGAGAATAATTTATCGAACTTTAGATAGCCCGATGCGATTATCTCTTTCTTTAGAAATGTTTGGGTGAGAAGATTTATTTTCAAATTGAATTCGAGATAATCGGTTTCTGAGTCAGCCATATTGAGGAAAAACGAGATCTGCGGTGGAGAGGGAAGACCTTGCGCATATTTGCAGATAGCATAAGATGATTCTATCGATTTGAGGTCTGGTGTGACAACCAATAATAAAATATCCGATGCGGTTATAACTTCGGGCAGGTATTTATCACCATCGACAGGTGTGTCAATTATTATCACATCGCCCTTAATACTTAAGCATGATAACCGCTCGAAGAATTTCGTTTTATCAAAATAGTTGTTCCTAGTAAAATCCGAAGCATCATCAATTAGATTTATCCTATGCTTATTTTTCATTAACTCCGCCAATATCTGTGCTACGGTCGTCTTACCGACGCCTCCCGTACCGGAGGAAACCGTAATCACGGCACAGTCATTATTGAAGGGTTTAGGCAATCCCATTACCTTCGTCCTCCAATTCGATTTTCGAGAAAAAAGCAGCGGATATTTCGGCAGGATTAAGAAGCGATACTTGTGAAGCAATTTTCCTGCTTGCAGAACCTACCAGCGGAATTAGATTAAACTTTATCATAAGGGAGATAATCGTTCCCGCACTGATCCCGCAACCGGTATGTGTCGCCGAGAGATGTGTGGGAGTAAATATATCGAATTGATTGGATAACGAAATCAAATCACCGAAATGTTTCGACGAATCTACCACTACTACTTTGAAAGCGTCCATTTCAGAGGCAATCTTTAGTATCCTTATTTCATCGTCATCATCACTATCTATAATCGGCAAATCGACCATAAGGGGATGTTTAGGGTTCCATAGGGAAATTATCTTTTTGAATATAGAGGGGCTTTTTGTGGAGCTGAATTTAACACCTAATAATTTCGCAATCCTCCGAAGCGCATATATCCCCGAAGAATTGTAGTTATCAAGAGAAACAATGCTCAGATTTCGAACACCCTTCTTTATCATTGCCAAAGCCAACTGTGATATAAGCGTTGTTCTCCCACAACCAGTCCTTCCGGTAAAGAGAATCGGTTTTGCCTTAATCAATACATCTATATCATCCGCTGACTTACACTTCGAGGCGACAAATTCCGCCCACCTTTTGCTGAATGGTTCGCTCATATCGCCGGGTAGTCCGCCGGACATCGTTGCTAATGCTATCTCATCAACAATCCGCGGATCGATATTGAGAAAGGGCAATTTGCGGTAGAGCCTTCCGATTTCGCCGGGCATAAGCTCCATACATTTCTCTGCCGTGTATTTAATGGAATGCGCCCCGAACAATTCGTTTATTTTTTTCGCTTCCTCAGCGCTGTTGTTTGAAGTCATTTTTTCAATGCGGTTTATTGGAACATTATTCACACGGTTTGATAATGATGTTCGCCTTTTGCTAATGTCTTGTGGCTTGTCACAATCTATCGCTGCGGTTATCTCCACAGAAGCGCCCCCGACTTTACCCGGAAACATTCTACCTATGTCTCTGGTATTCAATATGATAGCGTTCTCGCCTAAATCGGATTTTACTTTCTTTAATGCTTCGGAAACACTATCGGCGTTAAATTTCTTTATTTTCATCGTCAATACCTATCATTCCTGTCGAATACACTTCAACATTTGGGGTTATCTCGTTATAGGATAATATAATCGCTTGCGGTATCACCGATTCGCTCAGGCGTCTTAAAGGCAACCTAACATTCGGTGAGCAAAGTATAATTGGGTTATGATTGTTGGCTATCATCAAATCGATGGCGGACTTCATATTGTTGATAATCTTTTGCGTCACCTCCGAACTGAGCGTAACCATAATCCCATGACGGGAGCTTTTTGTGTTTTCAGCTACTAACTGTTCCAATCTTGAATCGCAAGTTGTAACATATATTACTCCTTTCTCGTCTTGATAAAGATGGCAAATCGCTCTTGCCAACGAATGCCGTACATATTCCGTCAAAATTTCAGGATCCTTGGTCGACTGCCCGTAATCCGCCAATGTCTCTAAAATGGAGAGCATATCCTTTATGGGGATTTTCTCTTTAAGAAGATTTTGAAGGACCTTCTGGACTACTCCTATTGGAAGGATGTCGGGTACAATTTCTTCGACAACAGCCGGATAATCCTCTTTTAGAATATCAAGCAAATTCTGGATATCTTGACGGCTTAATAATTCGTAAGCGTTGTTTTTTATTATTTCCGTTAGATGGGTAGCCAATACCGCCGATGGTTCAACCACTGTAAAGCCTTCCATTTCCCCCCCGGCTGCGGCTTCCGGGGAAATCCATTTTGCCTTTAAACCAAACGCGGGTTCCGTTGTTTCTATACCATCGATATCACGACCGACTCCGGGTTGAGGAATTGCTAAAAGATATCCGCGCATCAATTCAAATCTCGAAACGGGAATTCCCTTTAGTCTTATTTGGTATTCGTTCGGCTTTAGTTGGATATTGTCCCTAATCCTGATAGGTGGAACGATAAGCCCCAAATCATTCGCTAACTGTTTCCTTATCAACGAAATCCGTTCTAAAATATCGCCGCCTTGATTGCTGTCCACCAAAGGAATTAAACCATACCCAATCTCTACTTCGAGTATGTCGATCTTAAGAAACTCTTCCGGTTTGGTTATAGGCTGAGTTTCGCGAGATATATCTTCTTTGTGGGTTAGTTCCTCTCTATTCCTTATCGTTTTTTGGGCTGCCAATGCAAATACACCCGCCATCGAACCAAGAGCCATAAAGGGTATTGTCGGCATTCCGGGAACTATTCCAAATATTATCAAAACAACCGACGCAACCATTATAGCTCTAGGATAACCGGTGAATTGCCTCATAATGTCCTGCCCGAGATTTGTCTCCGAAGCCGCCCGCGTAACTATAACTCCGGAGGCGGTCGAGATAACCAAAGCGGGAATCTGGCTGACCAAGCCATCACCAACAGTCAGCATCGTATAAGTATGTAGCGCTTGATTGGGCTGCATACCTAATTGGACCATTCCGATTATCAAACCGCCGATTATATTGATGATGGTAATTAAAATCCCCGCAATCGCATCTCCCCTAACGAATTTGCTCGCACCATCCATTGCACCATAAAAATCCGCCTCCCTTGAGATGTCTTCGCGCCTTTTCCTTGCCTCATCATCGGAGATTAATCCGGCATTCAAATCCGCATCAATAGCCATCTGTTTACCCGGCATAGCATCCAAAGTAAAGCGAGCCGCAACCTCGGCGATTCTCCCGGCGCCCTTTGTGATTACTACAAATTGGATTATCACTAAAATCAAAAAGATTATAAATCCAACAACATAATTACCCTTAACCACAAAACCGCCAAATGCCGAAATAACCTCTCCCGCATAAGCCTCACCTAATATCAAACGGGTACTTGCAACATTAAGCGAAAGGCGAAATAGGGTTATAATCAATAATAATCCGGGGAATACCGATAGCTCCAACGGACGAACGATATACATCGTGACCAATAATATTATCAAGGAAAGGGTTATGTTAAACGCCAACAGTAAATCAAGTATATAAGATGGTAGAGGAATAATCAGCACTCCGAGTATAGCTACTACCACGACAGCTAAGGCTATATCCGAGTTTTTGGTTATTTTCGCTAAGAATGGTTGTTTCGGGAGGTTCGGCATAAACTACCTATGAGCCCTCTCATTCAATCTATGGACATACGCCAAAACCTCAGCTACCGCCTTATACAAATTGTCAGGTATCTCCTGACCTATTTCCACATACTTAAAAAGGGATTGTGCAAGCGGTTTATTTTCCACAATCGGGATGGAAAACTTCATTGCTATTTCTTTGATCTTTTCGGCTATTAACCTTTGCCCTTTGGCTATTACTTTTGGAGCCGTCATTCCTTTTTCATCGTATTTCAAAGCGACGGCAATTTTCGTCGGGTTAGTGACTACAACATCCGCCGTTTTAGCATCGTAAAGCATTCTTTTCATTGCTTGTTCACGCTGTATCCTTCTAATTTTCGCCTTTATTTGTGGGTCTCCCTCATATTGCTTCATTTCTTCCTTGACTTCTTGTTTACTCATTTTAAGCTGTTTCTTGTGGTTATATCGCTGATACATAAGATCGAGAATCGCTAAGATTAATAATGCCATTGCGCACCTTATCCCCAACTTGAATGTCAACTTTGAACCGAATAACAACACCTGCCCTAATCCCTTATCCATCAACGGGATATAATTGTTTATCTCCCCCTTAAGAGTAATATATGCCACAACGCCGATAATGATTATCTTGGAGGAATCCCGAAATAAATCGAAAAGGGACTTAACGGATATTATCCGCTTTATCCCTTTCGTTATATCAAGCTTATCAAAACTCGGCTCCATAGCCTCGAAAGAGAAGAGGGGACCAACTTGCAGGAAGGTAGCGAAAAATCCGATTACAGATAAAATAAGCATAATCGGGGCTAACATCTTAACAAATTCCCAACCCCATTTTTCAAAAAGGTAGATGAAATTATTTGGAGTAATGGGCACTTTACCCAACTCGGAAAATGAAGTTATATAAAGTCCGCTCATTTGTCGTAAAAGGAATGGGGATAATATTAAAAGCGATATAAACCCCGCTGAAATAATCGCAACCGAGGACAGTTCCTGCGATCTGGCAACTTGTCCTTTTTTGCGGGCATCCCGAATACGCCGCGGCGTTGGATCTTCTGTTTTGTCCTGTGATGAACTTTCGTCAGCCATTTTTACTTTACATTTATCATTATCAGATTGCTGATATTTATTTGCGATGCCATTAGAAGTTTATAAAATATATTCCCGAAATACGGGAGTGCCGCAGCGAGGATCATCAAACCCACACCTATCTTCAAAGGAAAGCCTACGATGAATACATTCATCTGCGGGACTGTTCTGGCGATTATACCCAACGATACACTTGTTAGGAAAAGAGCTATTATCGCCGGGGCCCCTATCTTTAAGCCGATGTTAAAAATGTCAACTACCATACGGGTCATTAAAACTCCCGTTTCGTTGGTAAAGTTGACTTTTCCGGGCGGTATCAATTGAAAACTTTGTGCAATTGCGGAAATTAGGAAGTAATGCCCATTTATCGATAAGTAAATCATCATAGCCACGAGATATTTAAATTCTGCGATAATTGAGATTTGGATTTGAGAACCCGGATCGATTACATTGACTATGGCAAATCCCATTTGAAACCCTATCAATTGACCGGCAAGCTGGATTCCCACAAAAATCAGCAATGAAGCGAAACCTATCAATACCCCGAAGGAAACTTCCTTAAATAATACAAGTATTATTCCTAAAAGATTTGAGCTGACAAATCCCCCCGAAGGCGGCACAAGGGGCAAGATTAAAATCGCCAAAGAAAATGAGAGAATAGCTTTTACTTTGATTGGAATATCCTTATGCCCAAAAAATGCGGACATAAAAAATATCCCCCCTATCCTGACGAATATCAGTAAAAAGGTTTCAAATCTATTAGCTATTAAGGGAATTAGGTCCAACTTCACTGCCTGTTAGGTATTTTTATTCTTATCACCGAATAAAGAAAGCAAGTTTAGTTCCAAATTGGATATGGCGATTGAAATTTCCGGTAGCCCTTGAATATAGGGGAACTTTAGATACCTAATGTGCGGGAGAGTAATAATAGCCGCTTTTTATCGGGAAGCTTTTTCCGTTTGATGGGTATTTTTTTACCTCGCAGAAGTCTTCTCATAAACTGTTAGTTCAATTGAAAGTCGATAAACAGACGATACAGCTGGTTCACTGAAATTAAATTTGCCCTCCCTCGATATTAAAATAAAAAAGGTTAATGCGCCAAAACGGATATATTGCTGAATATCCTGTTCATAAAATCTAAAACCATATTCATCATCCACGGGAGAAAGATCAATAGGGCTAACGCCACGGCAACGATTTTTGGAATGAAAGTAAGAGTCATCTCGTGTATTTGAGTAACCGCCTGTAATATGCTGATCGCCAATCCGATTACCAAACCTGAAATAAGCATAGGAGCGGAAACCAATAATGTCAGCATAATAGCTTCTCTCCCTAACGACAAAACATAATTTATATCCATAATTCTACCCGAACGATATTACCAAAGATTTAATGATTAAATACCACCCATCGACCAATACAAACAGCAATATCTTGAAAGGCATAGAAACCATTATGGGCGGCAGCATCAGCATTCCCATCGACATCAATACGGAAGCAACAACCATATCAATTATTAAAAACGGAATAAACAAAGTAAATCCTATCTGAAACGCTATTCTCAATTCGCTGATGATAAATCCGGGAATTAATACATAAGTAGGAATATCCTTCTGTGTTTTGGGTTTTTCTATTTTCGACAAGTTCACAAAAAGCTCCAAATCCTTTTCCCTGACCTGACGGAACATAAACTCCCTCAAAGGCGTTACCCCTAAATCATAAGCTTGTTTTTGATTTATTTCTCCCGCAAGGTATGGTTGAACCGCTTCGGTATTTATCCGAGTGAATATCGGTGCCATAATAAAGAATGTTAAAATCAGCGCCAGACCAGCCATAACTTGGTTGGGAGGCATTTGCTGTGTTCCCAAAGCGTGGCGCAAGAATGAAAACACAACTATAATCCTGATGAAGGAAGTAACCATAATTATAATCGAAGGTGCCAAAGCCAAAATTGTAAACAGCAAAAGAATCTGCATAGTAGATGACAAATTCCCTGAGGAATTTGTATCTCCTATTTGAAGAGAGACCTTGGGGATGGTTTGTGCCTGAGTGGAAGTAAAGCAGGATAAGAGTAGTATTATTCCTATTGATATTAAAATGATAGAAAGGATTTTACGATGCACTTTGCGCATTGTTCGCTCTTCGGAAGAAATGGTTCCCCTTGTTATATTTTAACTTCCCCAGCATTTCTCTGAAGCTTCCCCCCTTCTTATCAGCGATGCGGGAAGGGTTAATCTCCCGAAAATCCTCGGGATCAAGGTTACATAGGAATGAGATGGAATTGTCGGACGATCCGATCAAAATATATTTTTTGCCGGCGCGGACGATATGTAGCCCCTTCTTCTGCCCCAAATACGAATTATCGATAACCTCGATATTTTTGCCCCTACCACCAACGGAATATTTGCCGTTGGATATTTTTTTCAAAGCCCATACGGATATATATATTAATCCAATTATAAAAGCGATGGCTACGATCATCCTCACTATGGTCCCGGAAGTCGAGATCTTTATCGGAAAAGTATCCTGCGAGGATGAACCATCGGTACCGCCCAAAGTGTTACCGGCGACGGCAAAGGCAAAGGATAGGAGGAGTATTAATAAGGAACTCAGAGCAACTATTAATAATCTGTCCCTGCCTAAATTATTAATGCGATTACTCATATCGCGATCTTTCCTCGGGAGAAATCAGGCTTGTAACGCGAATTCCAAAATTTTCATCAACTACAACAACTTCTCCTTTTGCGAACAGTTTATTGTTAACCAGCAAATCCACGGGTTCACCTGCAAGCTTGTTTAATTCCACGACCGACCCGGGGCCCAAATTCAATATATCCTCTATAATCATCGATGTTCTGCCCAATTCAATCGAGACCGGAAGCGGGACATCCAACAACAGACCGATATTTTGGCGCTCTTCTTTTTCACCGGTTCCGCTGAATTCCGGAAATTTTGCATCCTTAACAAGATTGACATCATTTTCATTTTGCGAACTATTGTCTTTTAAGCGCCCGACGGTATTATTATTCTCTTCTTTTTCCGCATTAGAATTTTCAAACGCTTCCTGCATTTGTTTTTCGATTAAATCATTAATGCTGTCTTGGGAAACTTCGCCGTCAGGCTGGGTGGGTTTATCCTCACCTTGATTCTGTAAATTTTCCTCAACCATTTTATCCTCGAAATTTTAGCCTATTCCTCATCTTTTAATTCATCTATATCAATAGGTTTAGGGCTAATAATCCTTTTCAAACGCACCGCTCTTTTATTTCCGATATTTCCCAGTTTCGCCAGGAATTTCGGTTTTTTATGGATCAATACCGTGAAATCATCGTTAACACTATTGTCAAGACAAATAACATCACCTATTTTCACTTTTAGAATATCACGCATCGTAATTGTGGTGCCTGTTAGCCTCACAACCAAATCTATACCGACAGGCCTTAGTCTATTGAAATTCCCTTTTTTATCTATCTTTCCCTGCATTTTTGATGAGTCTATCCAATTTTGGGTGGACAACTTTTGTATAATTTCTTCGAGGGAGATATAAGGATAGCACACAGTCATAACCCCGTTTGAATTGTGGAGCTTAACTTGCAAGGAAACGGTTATCACCGTTTCCCCGGGAGGTACTATTTGAATGAATTGAGGATTGGTCTCATAAGCACTTATACTAAGGTCAACCGGGGTGATTTGTTCCCATGCCTTTTCAAGTGCCGCCAAAGTTTTATTTATAATTTTATTCATTATCGATCGCTCAATTCCGGTTAATTCCCTTTCTGTTTGGATAGGCTCGCCTCTCCCCCCGAAAATCCTATCGATAATAAAAAATGCTACTTGTGAGCTGAAATTTATTATCCCGGCTCCACCCAAAGGCTCCATATTGAAAATATAAGAGCTGCTCGGGGCTGATAAGGAAAGGATATATTCGGAATATGTTATTTGATCGACCGCAACCAAGTTGACATCGACCATCGAGCGGGTATAAGCGGAAATTGCGGAACCCAATTGATTCGAGAAGTTATCATGAAGGCTTTCCAATCCTCTTAATTGATCCTTATTCACCCTGTTCGGATGCTTGAAATCGTAAGAGATAACATTACGTTCTTGAACTTCCCTTTCCTCTAATAGGTTATCGGTTGATTCCTCTCCTGCCGCCGAGGAGATCAGTGAATCTATCTCATCCTGTGATAATACCTTAACCATCGACTTATCCCTGCTTATTGAAGAACATACTCAATAAAATAAACATTCCTTACTTTCACCGGTTCTAAAACTTGATCGAGCTTCTCAATGATTTTGTCCCTTAATATACCTTTTTCATCCGCGGAAGATAGTTGCCCCACCGTTTCGGATGAAAGGATTCCAATTAGGGCATCACGAATGGCAGGCATTCTCAACTCAAGGCTTTTAACGATTTCCTCATTATCTACCTCAATGCCGATGGATGCCGAAAGATAACGGCTTCCGTTCGAACCGGCGGGATTAACAACCAAATCCTTGATTGACATAATAGCCCCGGGTCCCTTGGCTTCTTTCGTGGGTTCCTCCTTGGGGAGATACTCCTTTGGTATTCGTGGTTTTAGGACATTGTTAATCACGAAATATGCCGAAAATACCATAAGAATTTCAACCACGATCATAATCAGTATAAAAGATTTACCTTTCCCCTTCTTCGATTTTGTCGGGGCATTATTTTCTTCCGCTACTTGGGATTGAACATTATTTTGCTCTGTAACTTCAGGCATAATTTAACTCACAATCTTATGTTATAATTCAAATAGCTTTTAACCCAAATTATTGTTATCTTTCAACTGCGAATTGCGTATTTCAGCCTTACTTAGCGAAACAATAGCCTCAAAATCGGCAATCATCCGTATGATTTTTTCAACCGATTCGCGCACCATAATTTTCTTGCCGGTTGTCAAGCATATAATTGTTTCCGGTTTCTCCTCGATAAATTCTATCAGGTCCGAATTTATGACCAAAATTCCACCGTCTATGCGCGTTACTTTTATCATTCGATCATCACCAATTTAACTGGTTTACCTCTTAATATTTACGAGCTCGGCAAGCAACTGATCAGAGGTTGTAATGGTCCTTGCATTTGCCTGATAGCCTCTCTGAGCCACTATCATAGATGTAAATTCCTCCGCCAAATCCACATTGGACATTTCCAAAGCTCCCGAAGTTATATTTGTAGGAATTGTCTCCCCTGCTATCCCTACAACAGGCAATCCCGAGTTAGAGGATTGCATAAATAAGGTATCACCTGTTTTCAATAATCCCGCCGGGTTATTAAAGTCAGCGGTATATATCTGTGCCAATGTTCGCGAAACGCCATTACTGAATATCCCGGTTATAACGCCATTATCATCAATCGAAATATCGTTTAATATTCCAGAAGTATAGCCGTCCTGACTAAGTAAAGACGCCGTCGATTCCGTAGCAAATCCTGTAAGTCCATCGTAGGAATTGGCGCTCCCCGCGTCGAAACTGATATCGACCACATCCGCTCCATTGTTGGGATTAAAACGAAAACTATTGGCTCCGCCATCGAAAGTAAAGGAAGCCAATGAACCGTCCGAGTTGAATATCACCTGTCCGGTGTTTCCGCTGCTCACAATTTCATTGCCACTCAGTGAGGCTTCCCAATACCAAGTATTCGGTTGAATAGATTTGGTAAAGGTAATCGTTACCGTATGCTCCCCCCCCTGTGAATCATAAACGGTTATCGAAGCCGCATGTTGAGTATCATCCGTAGTAATAATTAGGTTCCCCGCGGCTAACCCCTCGGTTCCAGTTACAAGCGTTATCCCCCCTCCTCCGATATCCGATATACCGGTTACCAACCCACTGTCACTATCATAAACAAGCGTTAACGCAGCCGGATCAAGTGCCGATCTACCGTTTGGAGTAAATATATCAGTTGCTTCGAGAGTTGATGCCGTTCCGTTATTAACTGTAAAAGATGAATCTCCAAAAACCTGCTGGGATATATCACCGGTGCCGGAATCCTCCACTTCAATATTATATGATGCTCCCGACCCCGCATAATCGCGTTCCAATTGAATCTGCCCATTTACAATGCTCGCCGTAACCCCATTTACTTTACTGTTGATGGCGTTTATGAGATCATTTACGGTACTGTCGGTGCTGATCTCAGAAAAGGTAATCCATGTTCCTCCATCCACCCTTATACGAAAACCATCCGCGTCCATAACACCCAAATTAGAGCCCAATGTTTCGGTTCCTGTCAAATTGATTGTGGAGTTGATACTTGGAATGTCCGTTCCCGATTCAGCATCGACGCCAACATCATTATAAGTAACCGTTGAGCCGTCCACTTCGGCAATATATCCATCGGTATCTCCTGAATAATCTCCCGATGTTTCGGTTCTATATATCTTATAACCGGTAGCTCCGGTCACCGCTGTCCAAGACACATCAACCGATTCATCAACTGACGCATCTATATCGACTGCGATTGACTCGGTGCCGAGGGATTCACCCAAATCGTTGACCGCGGTTACATAATAATAATATGTGCCGTCACCCTGCATAAAACCGCCTGCCCCGGAATTAACGCTACAGGTCGGCTGTTCAACATCATCGAGTTGATTGGCATGAGTTCCCGAACGAACCGAGTTTGTGGCATTATTGCCGGTTATGGTGATATCATACTTTCCGCCTACACCGTTTACCGCCGTTCCGCTTACGCTAAGAACATTTGTTGTCCCTGCCGAAACCAAAGTTGCGTCGGCGCTGGTAGCATCCGAATCTAAATTATTCCCAACTGTTATCTCGGATGTCGCTTGAGCCGGATCCTGTTGCCCGAAGGGGATTGATATATTGCCGATAGGCGTTGATGCCAATATGGTTCCATCATTTTCAGCCATTTTTCCCTGAAGGATATAACCCGTCGCAGTCTGCACCATATTCGCATTTCCATCAAATCCAAATGCTCCCGCACGGGTGTAATAATTAGAATTTCCATCGGAAAGGATAAAAAATCCCGATCCCTGCAACGCTAAATCCGTAACCATACCGGTGGTTTCCAACCCGCCCTGTTGGAATTGGTTATCGACGGTAGCCAACGACATACCTAATCCTAACTGGAGCGGGTTAGTACCTCCGGTTGTAGAGGTTGGTCGTGCTGCACCCCGCAGTGTTTGAACCAATGCCTCTTGAAAAGTCACCCTGCTTAATTTATAACCTATAGTATTAATGTTAGCGATATTATCGCTGGCTACATTCAACTTCATCTGATGATTTTTTAAGCCGGACACTCCGGCAAATAAGGATGCCATCATTTTGTTTTCCTCCTCTGGTTAAATTTACCAGGAACCTCCTCGATGAGGACCGGCCCCTATGCTATTACCGTGCTATCTATATTCGTGAATATTGATTCTTTCATCCTTCCCGTTTGTATTGCGGTAACCACTGTCCTGCTGCGAACCGATACGATGAATGCTAAATCATTCAGTAATACCAACGAATCCCGCGACCCTTTATCGACTGCATGATTAATGGCATCGTTCAATTTATCGATTTCCTGATTCGACAGCGTAATACCGCGTTGAGATAATCTATTCATAGCGTGATTGGAGAATTTGATTTCCGTACCCGCCAATACTGCACTGAATTTGCTCTCGTATTTATTCGATTTAACGGCGGAAGATCTTTTGCTCCCATCCTGAGTAAATCCGTTTATCCCTGTTATCATTTGCACATCCACGCTTTAGCCCTCGCTTATCTCTATTACATCGCCGAAATTGATTTTCTGTCCGTTCACCATCAAATAAGCGATACCATTACTATATGATACACCTTCAACCAACCCCACCTCGAGCGGAGCGACAGAGATCGATTCCCCAGATGTATCTTTTGCGCTGACGGAATAAGTATATTGCCCATTTCCAAGTGTAGTCCCGTTATCATCCTTTCCATCCCAATCGACCGTATGTACACCGGATTCCGTATCGTTTTCGGTCATTGTCCTTACCAAGGTCCCATCTGAATTATATATTTTTATCGTTACCTCAGATGCCGGCGAATCCAACTTAAAGCTAACTTTTGGCGTATTATCATCCGCTAATTCCAGCGAATTTCCATTAGCTTTTATTTCCTTGCCTATTAACTGTGTTGCTAGAGAGTTAGAAATAGTCTGAGTCAACAGATAATCCAACTGTGAATTGGAAGATACATTGTCATTCAAATTCTGTAGTTGCTCTAATGATGAGAATTGAGCCAATTGCGATACAAACTCGGTATCCTTCATCGGTTCAAATGGATCTTGATTTTTCAACTGTGAAACTAATAGAAATAGGAAATCATCCTTACCCATAATCGATTGCGTTGAAAATAAATTCGATGTATTATTGCTACTTGACTCAGTAGCGTTTGAAGGTCCAGAATACAATTGACTTACATCGTTTATAGTGTTCATTATTCCTCCTTATGCCAACCAATTTACTCCGAATGCGGAAGCGTAATTCAGCGGCAAAGACTCTTTTATAATCTTTTCCCCTCCCGTAAATAGATTCTTCAAAAATTTGCGATTGTTCGAACCATTAGGTGTTTCGTATCCGGTAGACTGCTTATTATAATTTTGGAATGCCCCCTTGAAATCATCGACAAATGAATTTTTTACCCTATCGTTTAATGAAACATTGATTTTTTCTATATTCACCCCCGCAATATTTAGTGATGCTTTGATGTTCTTGATATTATGATCCACCGTTTTAAAAGTTTCCTTTGATTCAACTTGAATATTTATGTTAATCGCATTTTGTATTTCGACAAATTTGATATTGATAGACCCCAGCTCTGGGGGATATAATTGGATTCTAATAACTTTTCCACTGAGATTACGCCCGCTTGCTATCAAGTCCATAATTGTTTGAGTTATCTTCGAAGGGATTATATCAACGGAGCCATCGGCATTAGATTTCAATATTACCTTCGGTAATTCGCTTGAACTTACAGGCGAAGCAATATTCTCAATTTTATTTTTGGGATGATCTTCATTATTCCGCGGGTCGCCCGAATTAGATTGCCTTGCTTCTAAAACTATATTCTTTTTTTTAATATTGTTCCCACCACTTTTATTGTATCCTCGCTTTTTTTCAAAATCGGTTTTGGCATCGCCGCGCATAGGGTTTTCCGGCTTTATTTCTTCTTTTCCGTTAATATTGTTTACATTTCCCTTTGCACTATCATTCAACTTCCCTTTCTGGCTTGATTTAACTTTGTGGTCATTATCTTTTGCAACACTTAATTTATCCGCAGATTTGGTTTTCCTTTGAGGTTTTGTATTCTTCCCTTTTATTTTGGCGGTGTTTAATATCCTACGCACTAATGGAAATTCCAGCTTTTCATATTCATTATTCCCGCCTTTGCCGAAATCGACAACCTCGATCCATTTATCATTCAACACCAATCTATTATTGAATAATCCATAATTTGTTTTTCCACTATTATTGGAAGAGATATTATTCGACTGGTCACGCTTACTAATTGTTCCCCATATTTTATTTGTTTTATTATCTGCAAAAGATTTAATAGTCTTTTTCAAGATGGGATATGTTTTAAGCCCACCGTATATTTTTTTTGTCGGCGTAGCATTCGTTGAAGCGTTTCTTGTCGATAAATCGTTTTGCTTGGACCTCCCGCTATTTAATACCGGTTCCTCGAATTTGCCGATTTCCCCATCTAATAAATCTCTTGAGTTTTTCGTATTGAGAAAGTTAGTATGTATCTCTCCTTTGGGAGTCCATTTAGAGAATCGGCGATTAGAAAACAATATACTCTTCAACTGACGCCCTTTTTTGCTTTCCGGAAAATGCGTAGCCATTCCGGATTTTCCCATATTTTCCTCCCCTTTATGAATCGCTTTTGTTTCGTTTCTAAAATTGATTGACGCTACAATTTGATTGAAAACTTTCTTTTTCTCTTTGGATATTGTCGTTTTTTTGCCACTCCGATTCTTAATTATAGTGTCACCATTACCCGTAGATTTAGATATGCCGATTTTTGCTTTCGATTTGAGGTCATTAGAACCAATAAATGAATTCATTAATGCGTTCATCAATGCTTATCCCCCAATAGCATTTCGCTTATTTTCGCAGCCCTTTCCGGGTCGAGAAATTCCAAAACCTTCGATGCGTTTTTCGATTTCATTTCTGGAAGTATTTTTACAATTATGGTATCATCCATATGCTCTAAAATGTATGCTAATTGTTCCTGTTTTACTCCATCATAAAGTTTCGCTAATGATTTAATCTCAGCATCCTTTTTAGATTCAATCTGTTGTTTCAACAAATCAGCCTCCTTTTTCAGGCTGTCTATCTCCGAATCCTTTTCGCTGATTACTTGTTTTAATTCAATGGATTCATCCCGATTACTAAAACTACCCGTTGTATCTCCCGTTGACTTATCGCCCACACCGGAATTTTCCGCCTGAATTGAATCCGACGAAACTATTGTGGAATCAGCTATGATCTTTTCCGGAGGATTAAGGGCAAGACCGATATTAACTCCGGACATAGATGAAAACAAAAAGAGCGAAACCAAAAAGGTCGCCACAGCCATAAACTGCAGCATAAAAGCCTTTTTGAAGAGTCCACCCTTTTTGGTGGTTTTGATATCCTTTTTTTCGTTATCAGCCATTAGAATAATCCTTATTTGTCATTATCCTTGGAATAGCAAGCTGTATGCCAAACCATATACAACGCCCGAACATTAATCTATCTTATTGTCGCCCCGTTAGTTGTGTGGCTCTGTTTAAGCATCGGTTTATGGATTTTGTGAATATTTCCGAAGGAACAACTACTATTCTTTCCGTTTATGGAGATTTTTACCCCCTTTCCCGCTGATGCATTCTTGAGGCGATTTCATCGATTTCTTTATTTGATTTTCTATTTTCATCTTTCAGATAGTTCTCCAAAAGATTGTCCCGATAACGGGACAGTTTCCTTTCCTCCTTAAAAGCCTCCCTCAATTTATCCTTTTTCTCCTTTACCTCATTCTCCAATTTCAGTATGGAGTTTTTACATTCTGATATCTGTGAGCTCTTTTCTTCGAGACAATTGATTGTAGAAATAATCCTTGAAATATCGACAATCCCATCCTCAGCGGTTATATCAAATTTTCTTTGCTCGGAGGATTTTTCCTTTTTCAAACATTCTAATTTTTCATTTTTCATCAAAAGATGATTCAAGCTTTTCCCCAATTCTCTCTGGGCGACCTTTTTGTAATATTCTTTTATTCGTAATAGTTTTTGTAATGGGAATACAAAATTACGGGGCATTCTCAGCTACCGTTTCGTTAGTTTCTTTTTCATCCTCTTTTATGTTTGAACCGGAAAATATCGCTGATAGACGAGCTATAGATTCTTCGGGTGGGGATTTTTCGTCGATTCCCTGTTGGAGGAAGTCATTTATCTTACCTATATTTTCAATTGCATAATCAATCTCTTTCGATGAGCCTTTTGTATAAGCACCCACATTAATCAAGTCCTCAGAATCATTGTAAATTGAAATTGTTTTTTTACACTGTCGGGAAAGTTCGAGGTGCGGCTCATCGACAATATCCGGCATAACCCTACTTATGGAAGCAGTTATATCAATAGCTGGGAAATGGCTTCTATTCGCTAATTTTCGAGATAATACGATGTGTCCATCAAGAGTTGCACGAGCCGTATCCGCTACCGGTTCCTCCTGATCATCGCCTTCCACTAAAACGGTATATATCCCGGTTATACTACTTTTTTCGGATGCTCCCGCTCTTTCAAGTAATTTTGGTATCATCGTGAAAGCGGATGGTGTATAACCGCGCGTGGTAGGCGGTTCCCCCGCGGCGAGCCCGATTTCCCTTTGCGCAGTCGCCACCCGAGTAAGGGAATCCATCATCAAAAGAACATCATTGCCCATATCACGGAAATATTCCGCTATAGCGGTACATAAAAACGCTCCCTTTATCTTCAGCAGAGGTGATTTATCCGAAGTTACCGTTACGACAACCGAGCGCTTTAATCCTTCATCTCCCAAATCCTTTTCGATAAATTCCCGAACCTCCCTTCCCCTTTCCCCTATCAGACCAATGACATTAACATCACCATAGCAATTTCGAGCAATCATTCCCATTAGGACCGATTTCCCAATTCCACTACCCGCGAATATTCCTATCCTTTGTCCCTTACCCAAAGTCGTTAGAGAATCTATCGCTCGTATACCGGTGTAAAATGGTTCGGAAATCCTATCCCGTTTCAGCGGATCAGGAGGGGAATTATTTAAGCTTATCATATCCCCCCCGGATATAGGTCCCTTGCCGTCAATAGGCCTTCCCAAACCATCTAAAACCCGCCCTATAATTTGGGAGGAAACTCCGGCAATCAGCGGATGCCCGATGGGATAAACCAAGGCTCCCGGAGTAATACCCGGGAAGTCCTCTAATGCCATCATAATCAATTTATTGCCATCAAATCCAATAACCTCCGCAATCGCCCCCTTCTCTTCCCCATTATCAATCAGACAAACTTCCCCCAATCCAACCTTTAAACCGGTAACTTTAATAATTGTCCCGACAGAGCTAACAATCCGACCCGAAGGAGATATTATGGGGGAAGATTTTATAATCGGTATAATTTTTCCCAAGATATCAATATGTTCATTCATCACAAACCTATATTGGATTATGCTTGAGACATAGAATTATCATTCCTTTTGTGTATATCAAAAGGGAGCCTTTTTACAAATTGCTCCCATCTTGTCTCAATCGTTGCATCGATTGTCCCGAGATCTGTTTCCAAAATACAACCGCCCCTTTTTATGGAATTATTATCTTTAATAAATATCCTCCCCTCTTTGTCAAACCTGGAAAATAATCCGGGGACAATATTCTCTATCTCTCCCCTATCTGCGGGATTAATTTTGATAATTAGCTCCTTTTCACCCATAATCGATTTCGACGATTCTTCCAACGCCTTTTTTATGACGCCCTCATTCCCGATACTATCGCTTAACAAGAGGTGTTCTACAATAGCAAATAAACCTTGAATGAGCTCCTCTTCGGCTGATTTTCTTATCTTTTCCCAAGCCGATTCGAGCGAGTCCATAAACTTGTTTAGAGATGATTTAATCCTCTCCATTTCGGAGATCCCCTCTTTATGGCCCTTATCATACCCATCGCGAAACCCGGACCGTTTACCTTCTTCAATCGCCTCTTCCCTTATGTTTTCGCAACGCTTTTTGAAATTATCCTCTAATTCGGCAATCTTTTGCTCCATTATGTTTTCAACTTCGGATTCCGTATATTTCCTTTCTTTTCGGCGCGAATCCTCACCGTCACCATCATCATTGATATCAGAGACTTTAGGACTCATATCTGGGAACACCACGGATGAGATGTCAATTCCTTCAGGATTACGGCCACTGATAACTACCCTGCGTTTTTCTATGAAAGATTTGTTTTCGCCCAACTGTCCTTTGCCAAAGTCTATTTTACCCTCGATAATCTTAGACAACGACCTCATCCTTTCCGCCTCTGCCGGAAATAATGACCTGCCCCTCCTCCTGCAGTCTCCTGATGACTTCGACTATCCGCTGTTGGGCAGATTCCACATCGCTTAGTCTTACCGGGCCCATATATTCCATTTCCTCTTGAATCATAACAGCCACCCGCTCAGACACATTACTGAATATTTTCTTTTTAACATCTTCCGATGCCGCTTTTAGAGCTATCGATAAATCTTTGGTTTCCACCTCCTTCAAAACTTTCTGTATCGAACGATCATCGAGGAGAATCACATCTTCAAAGACAAACATTAGATTTTTTATCTCGGAAGCTAATTCCGGGTCATCGCTTTCGATCGATTCCAAAATAATTTTCTCCGATGAAGTTTCAATTAGATTGAGGATATCGGCTACGGCTTTGGTACCGCCGGATGTCGAGACCGTCTTTACTGATCCCGATGCCTCGAAATACGAATCGAGCACGCTCTCAATTTCCTTTAGAGCTTCCGGAGAAATTTTCTCCATCGTAGCAATTCGATACGCTACTTCCGATTGAAGCTCCGGTGGTAAATCGGATAGTATTACCGCCGCATGTTGTGGCAATAGCTGGGTAAGTATTAGGGCAATTGTTTGGGGTAATTCATTTTGAATGAAATTGCGGAGTTGTTTGGGGTCAACATTCTTCAATAGGTCGAAACCGGTAGTTTTTATCGAGTTTTCCAAGCGATTCATTATTAGGTTCGCCTTCTTCGCTCCGAAAGACTGCTCAAGGATTTTTTTAGCATACTCAACCCCGCCTTGATTTATGAACTCTTTTGCTTTCAAAAGTTGATATACATCCTTAAGGACCTGTTGCTCTATATCAGGTGGTATATCATTAAGGTTAGCGACATTGATCGTTAATGATTCGACCTCGGGCTCATTTAAATGTTTCAGGACCTTCGATGAAATATCATGCCCTAATGACACAAGTACTATGGCACCTTTTTGTCCAGGAGTAAGATCCTCCAGTTTGAGAGACAACTATTCCTCCAATAAAATAGTTTTTATCACTTTCGCCATTTCTTCGGGATTCTCATCAGCGGCGACCTTTATTTGGTCCAACAATTTTGGCTTTCTGATTTCTCGAGACAATGCGCTTGTCTCCTCGACTTCTTTTGCTTTTTGCGTCATCACAAGCCGTTGTTTCCTGTATTCCTTAAATCGTTTAAGTGACTTTTTCAAAATAAGGAGCGCTAAAAAAATAGAGGCTAATTTCAAAAAAACGCTGAATCCGATATCAATCCATTCGCGCCACTTTATATTTTTTATCTCCTCACGCCTGGCGATTTCTTCCGAATTATCGAATTTTATATTCTCGACATTAATTTTATCGCCCCGATCAGGCGTGAACCCTACGGTCCTTTTTACTATGTTTGCCAAACGATCCAATTCTTCCCGTGAGCGAGGCACATATTTCATCCCGTTCGCATCCGCATTTTTGTCTTTAGGTGCCGGCTCATATGTCCCATCAACCATTACCGCTATGGAAAGCCTTTTTATGCTACCGCTTCCCTTTATTATTGTCTCCATTGTTTTACTGACTTCATAGTTCGTCACGACGGTTTCTTTAGAATTGTTTTCCGCATTAGTCTCATTGGCCTGAGTTGAGCCTGTCTTATTGGATCCTTTCTCCGTAGTAGTTTCCTCGCTTCGAACCGCTACCTTATCCGGATCATAAGACTCGACATTTCTTTGAACCTTATCGAAATTCAAATCCGCAGTTATTTTTACTTTAGCATGATTTTTGCCCACAACGCTTTCAAGCATATCAACTGCTTTGTTCTCCAAATATTTCTCCACATTGCGTTTCAACTCTTCCTGCCTTGATGATACTGCCGCAAACGAATCATCGCTATCCTCAGGGGTAAGCATATTCCCCAACTGATCAACAATCGTTATTTTGGATGCCTTTAACCCCTCAACACTTGATGCGACCAAATGTCTTATGCCGCGAACTTGCGCTTTTGATAATTCATCCCCGCTTTCCAGTAAAACTACAATCGATGCAGACGGTTCCTTTTGTTCATTACTAAATAACTTATGTTCAGGGATAACAAGATGGATTCTTGCTTCCTTAACAGGATCCAATTCCTCAATCGACTTTGCCAATTCTCCTTCGAGTGCCCGTCTATAATTTATTTTCTGAACAAAATCGGTCATTCCTAAATTCGTATTATCGAAAATCTCAAAACCGATATGGCGTGAATTGGGCAACCCGTCCGCCGCCAATTTTATCCGGGCGGAATAAAGGGACTTATCGGGAACCATCACCGCCGAACCACCTGCAGATAACTTATATGGAATTTTTTCACCTTCCAATTTCGTAGTTATCTGCCCTATTTCAAGCGGACCCAAATTAGTATAGAGGTAGGAATAATTCGTATGAAACGCCCACATAGTACCGGTAACCATTACCCCTAATACCGCCGCCAAGCCGATTATAAACAGAATCTTTTTATTTGCGTCTAATTCTATGAATTTTTTCTTTAGGAGTTCAATGTAGGCTCTTATTTTTTCCATTACTTATCGTCTTATACTAATATATGATTTTTTTTACCAATTAGTCTCGCTTGAATCCACCGATGCAATTATGCCGCATATTTTCCCTATAACGGCATCCTGATTAATTCCTGATATCCTTCCAATAATTTGTTCCTTATTTCCATCACTAAACTAAAAGCTACGGCTGCTTTCTGAGCGGATATCATAACCGTATGAATATCTTGAACTTCCCCAAGAAGGAATTCCTGCTGAATATTTTCCGCCTTATGCTGAAGGGAATCCGCCTCGGTTAACATATTCTTAAATACAGAGGCAAATCCAGTCCCCTTGGGCTTATTGGGCGCAAGGTCAGGAAAGTTTATATCCGGTTGAGCTATGATTATTTTTCCAATACCATTTTCCATAATTAGGCGGTAATGTCGATAATTGTCCCTTTTCGCTTTATATTACGATTATCATTATGGTTGTTTATATATCCAGCCGATCCACTAACAGAAGGTGCGATGCTCTTATCGAGGTTTATTTTCTTTTCAATCTCCTTGACGGTGAATAAATCTTCAAGCATATTAATTTCCGCTTTTGATAACAAGACGGAAAATTGCGTTTCAGAAACTCGCCCCTTATCAGCGATTTTACCGCTTTTCGAATCGTCCTTTCCGGCGATACTCGCTTTTCGGGGGATATTGTTCGCCTTGGCAATAGTGTTCAGGTGGCTGATTTTATCGGCCGGAATAATTTTCATATCCTAACTTCCTATTAAATATCCAACGCCCTTTTCGCCATATTTTTAGTGGCATCAATCGCAACAACATTGGCTTCGTAAGACCGAGATGCCACCATCATATCCACCATTTCCCCGATTATATTTATGTCCGGCATTTTCACATAACCATTTTCATCTGCGTCGGGGTGAGACGGATCATAGACCATTCTAAACTTATCGGGTCCTTCTTCTTTCTCTATGGCTTTTACTTTCGAAATGTTTTCTGCAAAATTGTCCTCGGGGACAGGAGCATTCAGGTGGTTTGATCTTGTTCGTCTAAGCCTTACAGACGCCTTTTCTAATTCATTCGAGAAATATTTCCTCTCAACTTCCTCTTTAAAATAAACTCTTTTCCGTTTATAAAACGAGCCATCCTTTCCTTTGGTGGTTTCAGCATTGGCGATATTGGAGGCTACCGCATCCATTCTGCGCCGCTGTGCCGATAATCCGCTGGCGCTAATCCTAAATGACGCAAATAAATTACTCATCCCAAATATTCCCTTTATCTACCTTTAATCGCATATTTAAGGTTTCTAAATTTAAATGATAATAATCTTGCTGCCGTATTATAGATAATTTGGTTCTCAGCCAAATTCCCCATTTCCTTATCTATGTCCACATTGTTAATGCCGTTGGAAGCTGAGTTGTCTTTTTCGGTCATAACTTCTATCCTATCGGGGTTATTCGCCGCAGATAAATGATGTGGGTTGGTGGTCTTTAACCGTAAATCCACCCCATTGGAAAGGGCTTTTTTCATTTCCCTGTCAAAATCGACATACTTACGGTGATAACCGGGTGTGGAAATATTGGCGACATTACTTGCTATCGCCCTATGTCTGGCTGAGGAGACATCCAAAACCTTTTGAAACAGGGATACCTTAATTCCGTCAATTATCTTTGAGCTTATTAGATTCATAATATTCCCGATTTTTGGAAATTAATGAGCAAATTCCGTTCCATTTTTATTTAATTAATTGGAGATTGCTAACTTATTGCGGCAATATAAATTACATTTTTCTCGGAAGGACTAAAATTATTTATCGGTTAATATAATCCAAATGAGTAGAAAGATTTTCCGCTTGCGGGAAACTTCTTAGTATTGCGGTTTGTTAATAGATCGACGAGTAATTAAAAATTCTAAAAAATACCGACTTATATCTATTGACACAATCCGATTGATTTTGTTTTATAATTAGTTTCGACGAAATCATTCCTATTCCCAACATCTTCAGGAAGGATATTGAATGAGATTAAAACTATCGGAAAAAATAAAAGGCATTTTCCTAAATGCTCTTGTTGGATCTATCATCGGAGGTGGTATAGCCGGATTAATCGAAGGAATTTCAAAAACTCTTATAACCGGCTATAACCGATGGACACTACCTATAACCGGTATAGGATATTATGGTTTTTTAGGTCTATTGGCAGGAATAGCATTGGGAATAATAATTTTATCGCTTCTGCTGATGCTTCCGGGAAAATTAAAGCGCAGAAATGTATTTGGGATATGTTCTTCGACTACTACAGTATATTTGTCCTTAAGCTACTTTATGACCCGAATTAGCGAGATTTTAAAACTCCATGCCAATTCGCTGCAATCGCACATAATTTTTTCTTTAATCGGAATTCTCGCATTTTGGTTCTTTTATTTCCTATACTCCTATTCTTATTCGCTGATAGATAAAAGATCAAAAAGAGTCTTGTTAGTCTTTTCCCTGTTCTATGTCTTTCTATTGGGATCATCAGCTTTTCTCGCTCTCGAATCCGTAAACGCCAGTAAAAAAATGAAAGAACCAGAGGCTGAAGCTGTTAATTCAGCATTAATAAATAAACCCAGAGTGATATTTATTCTTATTGATGCTTTAAGATATGATTGGATTTCCCCCTATGGATATGATATTGATACGCCGAATATGCAGACTTTGGCCGATGATGGAATTCTCTTCACAAATGAAATAGCAAATAGCAATTGGACCCGAGCGGCGATTGCGAGTATTTTTACTTCTCTTTTGCCAATGAATCATGGAGTTCTAAGGGGCACCTCAAAACTCCCCGACAAACTGCCACTTCTTTCAGAAGAGATGAGGCAGGCAGGATATTATACGGTTGGTTTCAGCACGAACCCAAACATCCAAGCGCTAACCGGATTCGCGAGGGGTTTTGATGAGTTTTATTTCTACAGAGGTGTTGAAGCGATTCCGGTTGACCCCGATGCTCCATATCTAAGATTTCACCTCGAAACAAGAACAATTATTAGAAACCTAATACCGCCACTCAAAAAGAGGGAACGGACCTATTGCGATGCCGAAAAAACAACAAACTATGTGATGGATTGGCTACGGGCGAATAAGGACAAAACTTTTTTTATGTATTTACATTATATGGACCCTCACGCTCGTTATTATCATCACCCCTTTAATGGTGTATATGCTAATCCCGCCAATGACCCCAGCGGAGACAATTATAATTTCTATACTTCTTTATACAAAGGAGAAATAATCTATACGGATAAATATCTGGGAAAGTTGATTAAATACCTAAAAGATAATGGGATTTACGATTCCTCTTTGATTATTATGACAGCTGACCACGGAGAGGAAATGTATGATCACTATTATTGGGGACATTCCACTTCCTTATTTGAAGAACAGATTCATGTACCATTAATAATAAAATTACCCGGAAATGAAGGGGCGGGAACTATCAATAGCTCCCTATTGAGTGAAATCGATCTTGCTCCGATGATAACGAAATTAGTAGGTATAATTCCTCCAAAGCAATGGGAAGGACATAATGTATTTGATTCTCAATTCATTAATAATTTCGTAATATCCCAAGCACAAAGCAGGGACTGCAAAATAAATGGAATTCGCTTTGAGGACACTAAATATATTGAAGCCGATCCCTGCTATTCAAAAGTGAGGATTAATACTAGAAGGCTCAGAGCAAGTGACAAGAGAGCGATATTCCCGGAAAACAATCTTTTCGATTTGGAAAAGGATCCTCATGAGAAAAACAACCTTTTCAATAAATCTGAATTTAAGTCGCTTGCTGATAGCCTTCAAGGTCTGCTTCATACTACGTTAGCAAAACTTTCCAAAAACGAGACCTATGAAGACAGTGTTTCATTAGATGAAAAAACTATTTCGCGCCTTAAAGAGTTGGGATACTTGCAATAGGCATTTATAGATTGTTGGTCCATTTAATTTGAGAAGTGAAAAACTTACTAAATAAGTAAATAATAGTGGTTAATAACTTATCCCTTTCCACAAGTTGGCATTATGGGCTTTTTGAAACGGGCTCGAAGTTGGTTGCAAAAACCATTGAGTTGGGATTTAGCAAATTAGAAATAAATTTCAAAATTAAGGAATATATCTTCGAAGGAATTAAGAGGGAGTGGAAAGAAGGATCGATTATTGTATCAAGCCTGCACAATATCTGCCCGGTAACCGAAAAGATGGAAAAAGCAGAAGATTATATTAGTTTGTTTTCTCTATCAGCCTCAGACGAAGATTTAAGAAAGGAAACCGTCAAACTTTCCGAAAGGACACTTATAAATGCGGCGGAATTAGAAGCAAAAGCGGTGATCTTTCATTTGGGAGAGATAGAAAAGTACAACATCAGGCAAAAGGAAAAGGAATACAGGCGGGGATTCAAGGGAAAGGCTGAAATCCCTTTGGATATCGATGATTTCTTCAAGGAAATATACAAAATAAGGGAAAAATACAAGGCTGAATATATCGATAACATTCGACGGAGTTTGGATTATTTAGTTCCCGTGGCGGAAAAATTAAAAATAATTATAGGAATAGAGAACAGATATTATCTTTCACAAATCCCCCAATTCGAGGAGATAGATTTCTTTCTGAATGAATATGATTCGGATTATGTTGGGTTTTGGTATGATATCGGTCATGCATTTAATTTGAGTAATCTGGGTTATTGGGATTATCTTGAATATTTTCGCTTTTATGCCGATAAATTAATCGGGATGCATATTCACGATTGTATCGGTATATCGGATCATTTATCCCCGGGAATGGGAAATGTCGATTTCGACGCAATAGAACAACTACTCCCCGACAACATAATAAAAGTATTGGAATTAAAACCTTCAATTAAAGAAAATGAAATCCTTGAAGGGGTCCGGCGGCTTAAGGAAACAGGCATTATATAAAACATATCCGAAATTTCATTTGCCTTAAATTAGATTAATTTATAGATTTCCTGTGGAAGAGGATGCGGTCTGGTGGCCGTCACGGGCTTCAAACTCGCTGGGGGTTTGCTTAGGGTAGATCCCGGTAGGTTCGATTCCTACCCCTTCCGTATCCAAAAAAAAGACGCTCGATTAAAATAAACGAGTGTCTTTTTCCATACCGTTACTTGAATTACTAAAGTAATTCTATCGCCATCGCAACAGCATTACCGCCGCCAAGACATAATGTCGCCATCCCTTTCTTCTTGCCATAGGTCTTGAGCGCATAAATCAAAGTTGTTAAGATACGAGCTCCGGAAGCTCCGATAGGATGACCCAATGCAATCGCACCACCGTGAACATTAACCCTGTCCCAATCCCACTTAAGCTCGATACCGTCCGCCAAACATTGAGCCGCAAAAGCCTCGTTTGCTTCGATTAAATCCCAATAATCAATATTGACCCCCATCTTATCCATTAACTTGCGAACAGCATAAATCGGTGCATAAAACAGTAGCTCAGGTTCGGTTCCCCCTACGGCATAATCGATTATCTTCGCAATAGGTGTTAGGTTATTCTCTTTTGCGTAATTGTTCGATGTAACCACCACCGCCGAAGCTCCATCGTTCAACCCGGGCGAATTGCCGGCGGTTACAATCCCATCCTTTACAAAAGCTGGTCTTAAACGCGCCAATTTTTCTACTGTCGTTCCCGGACGAGGTCCCTCATCAGTATCGAAGATTACAGGATCTCCCTTTTTAGAGGGTATCTCCACCGGGACTATCTCCTCCTTAAATTTACCTTCCTCAATAGCCTTAACCGCTTTCTGTTGAGATTTGGCGGAGTACTCATCAAGCATCTGACGGGTAAGATTTGATTTATTCGCTGTCAACTCAGCGGCACTCCCCATATGGTAATCATTAAAGGAATCCCAAAGTCCATCCTTTACCATAACATCCACGAGTTTCCTATCACCGAATTTGAGCCCCTTTCGGGCGCTATGAAGCACATAAGGGGTTTGAGACATAGATTCCATACCGCCGGCTATGACCAATTCCGAATCACCCAATTTTATTGCCTGAGCGGCCAGCATAACCGCCTTCAATCCTGAACCACAAACTTTATTAATGGTCATCGCTCCAGCTTTCGGGGTAATGCCGCCGTGAATCGCCGCTTGTCTTGCCGGTGCCTGCCCTGAGCCGGCTTGAACAACCTGCCCCATAATAACCTCATCAACATTGTTCGGGTCAACCTTCGCCCTTTTTACCGCTTCCCGAACTACGATTGCTCCCAATTGCGGAGCGGTTAAGCTCGAAAGCCCGCCTAAAAATGTCCCTATTGGTGTACGACAAGCCGATAATATTACAGGCTCTTTTATTTCCGCCATAATTCCTCCGAGTTGGTTTTGTTTTAGTAAATGTTCAAAATTTAAATAATCAACTATTCAATCATTTCAGGATAAGTTTTCGTTTCTTCCTCTCCCCTTAAAACCCTTAATGCCCCCAAGGCTAGCGCCTTCATCTCATCCTGCCCTGGAAATACAAGAACAGGTCCTATAAATGAGACCCATTCCTTAATTCGACCGACAACATAATCGGAATATGCCATCCCACCCGTTAATATTACAGCATTTATTTCCCCTTTCAGGGAAACAGAGCGTGCACCGATGTTGACAGAAATTCGATAAATCATTCCCTCATAAACGAGCTTGGCATACTCATCCCCTTCGGCGATCCTTCTTTCGACTTCCCGACAATCATTCGTTCCCAAATGGGAAATCAATCCTCCCCGTCCCACAAGCATCTTTTTAATCTGATTTTTTTCATATTTACCGGAAAAACATAAATCGGTCAAAACAAGCGTTGGAATATCTCCCGCCCGCTCGGGCGTAAACGGTCCTCCGCTCAAGGCGTTATTCGAATCAACCACCTTTCCTTTATATATGGCGGCAACAGATATTCCGCCTCCCAAATGCGCTATAACAAAATTGGATTCTTCGAATTTCTTCCCTATCTTTTTCGCCGCCTGTCTGGCGGTGGCTTTGATATTCAAAGCGTGGAAAAGGGATTCGTGAGGATAATCCTTCAATCCAGAAATCCTCGCTTGAAGGAAAAACTCATCCACCGATGGTGGGTCAACAATAAACGAGGGGAGATTAAAATCCCATCCGAGACCATAAGCCAATACCGCTCCCAAATTCGACGCGTGCTCTCCCCTTATCGCCGCCCTGCCATCCTCAATCATCAATTGATTCACACGGTATGTTCCACCCACAACAGGCTTAAATAACCCGCCTCTTCCCACTACCGCGGATAAGCTGCTTGGTTTTATCCCGTTGTCGTCAAGCAATTCCTTAATCAACCGCTTTCTGAACCCATATTGATCCCAAACCCTCTCGAACTTTTCCAGCTCCAATCGACTATGGGTCATCGTATTACCAAAAAGCTCCGTTTCATTTTCAAATACAGAGACTTTAGTGGAAGTGGAACCGGGGTTTATAACTAATATCCTATACTTTTCTGTCATTATCTATAATCCGCTAACAATAGATGCCCTTTGTCTTTGCAACCTCATTTATTCTTTTGGAAGCCAATTGAAATACGGCTCTTTGGGGGGGGATATTTTCCTTTTCCGAATACGAAAGTATCCCCGCTATAATATCATAAATCCTTTGAGCCGCTTCAGAAACCTCCTCCATAGAAATTATCTCCAATGCATGCTGGGTCAAAAACATCTCCCCCGCATTTATAACAAAGTCAGGCGCATACAGAATGCCCATCTCGTGAAGCCTCATTGCCAATTCCTTTCGCTCGGAAAGGATATTGTAGGCGGCCCCGGCTATTATTCGGCAATTCAAAGAATCGATATTTTCCGGCGTAATAATAGGCCCGATTGCACAAGGTGAAAGGATATCACATTTAACCGAAAGTATTTCATCGGGAGCTACTATTATCGTATCGGGGAATTTGTCCTGAACCTCTTTTAGGTTGTCATATTTCAAATCG
>Ga0256841_1000089_pt1 | contig 97406 bp, 92 predicted proteins | sample 356308metaG_FD_185971 | JGI IMG/M metagenome (GOLD analysis project Ga0256841, IMG submission 185971) | Hydrothermal vent microbial communities from Mid Atlantic Ridge, Atlantic Ocean - 356-308 | ecosystem: Environmental > Aquatic > Marine > Hydrothermal vents | place: Atlantic Ocean: Mid...
TCAATTGGGCATCTCCGGCGGAAGGTCGGGTTCAAGTCGCCCGCTTTAGCCTGCCTTTGCCGCGCTGACCAGTGGCAACCGGGCAAGTCGCATATTTTTTCGCAACAACCCTAGGGCGTAGACCTATGTCCTGAGGGCCGGCAACCCCACTCCGGTTGCCTGAAATCCGCCATCCACAGCGATGGTTTGCCCTGTGACATAGCTGGCCTTGTCTGAACACAGAAACACGATCATCTGGGCTATCTCTTCCTCGCTGCCGTAACGGTTCAGCGGGATTGCATCATGATAGGCTGCCCGGATTTCCGGAGTATGCACCGCCAGCGCCAGCTTGGTATCTACCGGTCCGGGGGCCACGCAGTTTGCACGCACCCCGTATTCGCCCAACTCTATCGCCAGTTGCTGAGTCAACTGGATCACCCCGGCCTTTGATGTTCCATAGGCAACCCGCAATGTGCTGGCGCGCAAACCTGAAATCGAGGCGATGTTGACGATGGCGCCGGCCGTTTCCTTCAATGCCTGGGTTACTGCCTGAGAACACAGGAAAACCCCGTCGAGGTTGGTTTCCATTACGGCCCGCCAGCGCTGAAAATCCGTTTGCTCGATCGGCCCGAAATCAGCCACGCCTGCATTGTTGACCAACGCATCGATCCGGCCAAACCTGTCCGTGACCTCCGCCACCATTTCATCCACCTGGGCGGGGTCTGACACATCGCATATCACCGGCAGAACCGAATCCAGACCAGCCGCAACCCTGATCAGTTCTTCCGCATCGCGGTCAATCATTGCCACGCAGCGCCCCTCGGCCAGAAACAACCGGGTAGTAGCCAGACCGATCCCACGTGCGGCGCCGGTTACAATTGCCGTTTTTTGCGTCATGCCGATTGCTCCGCACTTGGATTGTAGCCGCTCGCGCTCTCCAGCAGATGCTGGGTATAGGGATTTTTTGCCCGCATGGCGCGCATGTCTTCGACCGACAACATTTCGACGATCTCGCCATTCTGCATCACCGCCGTTGCCTCGCACATATGGGCCACAACCGCGAGATCATGGCTGACCATGAGATAGGTCAGCTTGTGCTCCTCGCGCAGATCGGCCAGCAGGTTCAGCACCTCGGCCTGCACCGAAACATCCAGCGCAGAAGTCGGCTCATCCAGCAACAGAACCGTCGGTTCCGGCGCCAGAGCCCGGGCGATCGCCACGCGCTGGCGTTGCCCGCCGGAAAGCTGATGCGGATAGCGAAAGCGAAAAGCCGGACCCAGACCCACATCTGCAAGCAGCTTTTCGATCCGTTTGTCAATCCCGCGGAACCCGTGCAGTTTCAGGGTTTCGCCCAAGACCTGATCCACGGAATGGCGCGGATGAAGCGAAGCGTATGGATCCTGAAACACCATTTGGACTTCTTTGAAAAATTCGCGGGTCCGTTTCGGCCCCAGTTGCTTTCCGCCCACACTCATTTTGCCAGACCAGGTTGGCACCAACCCGACCAAGGCACGCAAAATCGTCGATTTGCCGGACCCGCTTTCGCCAACCAGGCCAAAGCTGGCGCCGGACGGTACATCGAACGTGGCGTGTTTTACCGCGTCAACCCGGTCGGCCCCTTCGCCAAACCAGACATTCAAATCCTTGAAATGCAACTCGCTCATTGACGTCCACTCACGCTCTCTGTTTCCCGCCAATCTGCGTCACGCTGCAGCACTGACAGGCGCTTGCGCGGCTCATCCAGCCTGGGCAACGAGCCCAAAAGCCCCCGGGTGTAGGGGTGCGTCGCCTCGTTCAGTCTTGCGGCCTCGCAAACCTCGACAATACGCCCGGCGTACATGATCAGGATCCGGTCGCAGAACGCGGATACGAGGTTGAGATCATGGCTGATAAAGATCAGGCCCATGCCGCGTTCGCGCACCAGACGGTCGATGATCGACAACACCTGGGTTTGCACCGACACATCCAGCGCCGAGGTGGGCTCGTCCGCAATCAGTATTTCCGGTTCAGTGACCAGCATCATGGCAATCATGATACGCTGGCCCATGCCCCCCGACATTTCATGCGGATAGGCGCGCATGACGCGCTCAGGATCGCGGATGGAAACAGCCTCCAGCATCTCGGTGGCTTTCTCGTAGGCCGCTTTTTTGCTGGCACCGGTGTGAAAGCGGTAAATCTCCATGATCTGATCGCCAATGTTCATCACCGGATTGAGCGAAAACTTGGGATCCTGCATCACCATGGAAATCCGCTGGCCGCGTATCTTCTGCATCGCTTTCTCGTCAAGGCTCAGAAGATCTATACCTTCGAGTTCCAGACGGTCCGCTTCGACCCGCCCCGGCGGGCGTATCAGCCGCAATATGGCGCGACCGGTCATGGATTTTCCCGAGCCGCTTTCGCCAACGATGCCCAGCCGTTCGCGCCCCAAAGTAAAGGAAACACCCCGCACGGCTTCGAACTCTCCCTGCCGGGTCGGAAAGGTTACGCGCAGATTCTTGATATCGAGAAGCGGTTTCTCACTCATGATCCGCCCTCCTTCGGGTCAAGCACATCGCGCAACCCGTCCCCCAGAAGGTTAAAGGCCAGAGAGACGGTGAAAATCGCCAGTCCCGGCATGGTGGCCACCCACCAGCTATCCAGAATGAACCGGCGCCCTTCGGCAATCATGGCGCCCCATTCCGGGCTGGGCGGTTGGGCGCCAAGGCCAAGAAAGCCAAGACCGGCCGCCGCCAGAATAACCCCGGCCATGTCCAGCGTAACCCGCACAATCAGCGAACTGATGCAAAGCGGCCATATATGTTTGGTAATGATCCTGAGCGGGCGCGCGCCCTGCAATTTGACTGCGCTGATATAATCCGAGTTGCGGATTGTCAGCGTTTCCGCCCGGGCAATCCGCGCGTAGGGCGGCCAGGCCGTTATCGAGATCGCCAGCACGGCGTTTTCAATCCCCGCCCCCAGTGCCGCAACAAAAGCCAGCGCCAGAACCAACCGGGGAAAGGCCAGAAAAATATCGGTGATGCGCATCAGAATGGCATCGGTCCAGCCGCCGATATAACCGGAAACCGTTCCCACCAGCAGCCCGACACCGGGGGCGATGATCGCCACCAGAGTGACAATATAGAGGGTAATCCGCGAGCCATATATCAGCCGGCTGAGAATATCTCGCCCCAGACTGTCCGTGCCCAGTATGTGCCCGTCCGTTCCGGGCGGGGCCAGCCGCCCGCCCAGATCCTGGGCAAGCGGATCCATCGGCGCGATCCACGGGGCAAAGGCCGCAATCAGCAGCAGAAACAGCAAGATGCCCAGCCCGATCATGGCCATGGTGTTGGACCGCAGGGTCAGCCAGCCGTTATACAGCGCGGCCATTCTTGCGTGAAACCGCGAGGTTGGCGTATCGGTCAGCAGCCACTCGCGCAGTGTCGGTTTTCTGGTATCGGTCTGGCTCATTTCGCCCTCGGATCAAATACCTGATACAGCAGGTCCGAAAAGATGTTCAGCAGCACAAAGATCAGGCCGACAACGACCGTGCCACCCAGTACGGCATTCATATCCGCCGACAAGAGCGCTGTGGTGATGTACTGCCCGATTCCGGGCCAGGAAAAGATCGTTTCGGTCAGAACCGCGCCCTCCAGCAGGTTGGCATAACTCAGGGCAATCACCGTGATCAGCTGCACCTTGATATTGCCAAAAGCATGGCGCCAGATCACGGTGCGTTCGGGCAAGCCCTTGACGCGCGCCGTGGTTATGTATTCGGCACTGAGCTGTTCGAGCATGAACGACCGCGTCATCCGGCTGATATAGGCCATCGCATAATAGCCCAGGATTGAAGCCGGCAGTATTATATGGCTGAGCGCGTTCTTGAAAACCGTCCAGTCACCGGCCAGCAGACTGTCAACCAGGACCATCCCGGTCCTGGTCGGGATCAGATCTTCGTAAAAAATATCCAGCCGCCCCGGTCCGCCGACCCAGCCCAGTATTCCATAAAAAATAAGCAGGCCCATCAGTCCCAGCCAAAAGATCGGCATTGAATATCCGACCAAGGCCACGACCCGCGCAACCTGATCAATCCAACTGCCACGTTTGACAGCCGCGACCACGCCCAGCGGAACACCAATGAACACACCAAAGAATGTACCCAGCGTCGCCAGTTCCATCGTCGCCGGAAAAACACGTTTGATATCTTCAGCGACGGGGCGGGCATTCAGAAGGGAAATGCCAAAGTCGCCGTGCAGAACATCCCAAAGGTAATACCCGAACTGCACCAGAATGGGTTTGTCCAGCCCCATGGCCCGATAGGCGGCATCGTAAACGTCCTTGCCCGCGCGTTCGCCAACAACAGACAGGACCGGATCAACCGGCATCACCCGCCCGATCAGAAAGGTGACGAACATCAGCCCCAGCATTGTGATCAATACCGAGCCGAGCGTTTTCAGAATTTTGACAAGTACCTTGAGAAAACGGGGCGATGCACGCCGCCCCGTTCCGTTGTTTTCAGCGACCGCCATTTACTTGGTAACCGGCCAGTAGGACACAGCGGTAATCGCACCACCCAGATTCAGGTTCTTCACGTTGTCGCGCCGCCCCGTCTGTTCGATCTTCTGATACATGATGGCAAATGGCGACACTTCGCGGAATTTTGCCTGAATGTCCGCATACATCTTGGCACGCACATCACGATCGCCTTCAACCACGGCTGCGGCAACCTGCTCGGTCAGGCCGTCGGTGTCCCACGCATTCCGCCAGGCCAGAAGGCCGGTTGCCTGCGCTTCGTCCGAATTGTCGGGATTATAGGCAAAAGTACCGGCGTTTGTGTGCGGATCAGGGTAATCCGGGCCCCAGGCGCCCAGATACATGTCCAGTTCACGCGCCCGATAGCGCGACAGGATCTGTTTGGCTGTTCCGACGGTGATGTTGAGCTTGATACCCGCTTGGGCAAAGGTGTTCTGCAACGATTGGGCAATTTCGATGCGCTCTTGTGCTTCGCGCACGCCCACTTCGATTTCCAGACCGCTGACACCGGCTTTGGCCAACAGTTCTTTCGCCTTTTCAATATTCAGGCTGAAGGGGTTCTCATCGACGGCACCCAGATAGGTTGCCGGCAAGAAGTTCTGGTGAATGACATATTGACCTTTGAGGAAGCTGTTCTGCATTCCTTCATAGTCAATCAGATATTTCATTGCCTGACGCACTTCGGGTTTGCTCAGAACCGGGTGTTTCTGGTTGAAGGACGTGTACATCAGACGGCCGCGCAATTCGCTGTCGATGGCAATGCCTGCTGTGCCTTCCAAGCCGGCAACGTCTTCCGGGTTCAGGTTGCGGGCAACGTCAATATCACCACGCTCCAGCAGCAGACGCTGGGTCGAGCTTTCCTGCACATGGCGCACGACAACGCGTTTCATCGCCGGCTCACCCATATAGAAATTCGGGTTGGCTTGCAGCGTAACCGATTCATTCGGCTTCCAGCTTACCAGCGTATAGGCCCCGGATCCGGCTGTATTGGTTTTCAGCCAGGTGTTGCCCATGTCGTCGCCATCGACGTGCTTCATCACTTCTTCTTTGTCCAGAATGCCGCCGATCGTGGCTGTCAGGCAGTTCAGAACAAAAGATGTCGCATAACGCTTGTCGGTCGTGATCGAAACCGTGTTTCCGTCGGCCTTGATGGTGTCTTTGACATTTTCGGGCGTAAATCCGAACTGGGTCAGGATAAACGACGGTGTCTTGTTCAGGATGACGGCGCGTTGCAGGGACCACGCGGCATCTTCGGCACGTACCGGATTGCCGGATGCAAATTTCACACCCTCACGCATGGTAAAGGTGATGGTTCTGCCGTCTTCGGAAACTGTCCAGCTTGCCGCCAGATCGGGACCATAGCCCGCATCCAGATTCATCGGATCAAAGTTGACCAGCTTGCCGTAAACATTGCGACTGACATCCGAACCGGCAAATTCAAACGATTCTGCCGGATCAAGTGACGTGATGTCATCAATCCGGTTCGCGATAACCAGCATATTCGGCGGAGTTTCCGCCTGTAAGGGCGCTGCGGTCATGCCAACGGCAAGCCCCATCGCCACAGTCATTGCAAAATTCTTGAAGATTTTCATTCTTTCGTCCTCTCCTGTTGTTATTTGATCAGTTATACAAAATTTTCGGCTATGCGCCCCATGTTTTTTCAAGCACGCGCAGCCAGTTCCCATGACAAATCCTGGTTATCAGGTCTTCTCCATAGCCATGATCGCGCATTGCTTTGCGTAAAACGGGCAATCCGGCAACATCACGTATCGTCTCGGGGCACATTGCCCCGTCGAAATCAGAGCCGATTCCCAGCCGGTTCTCACCAACGATTTCCATGATGTGGTCCATGTGCCGCAGCAGTGTTGTCATCGGAACATCGGCACGCATTTGTCCGTCTTCGCGCAAAAAAGCGACGGCAAAATTGAGCCCGACCATTCCATCGCTTTCGGCAATGGCGGCCAGTTGCCGGTCTGTCAGATTGCGGGCATGCGGGCAGATGGCATGGGCATTGGAATGGGTCGCAACCAGTGGTGCGTCGGACTGTCTGGCAACATCCCAGAACCCTGCCTCGTTCAAATGCGACAGGTCAATCATGACGCCCAGTTCATTGCAGCGTTTGACCAGTCGTTTCCCGGCCTCTGTCAGACCCGGGCCGATATTCCCATCTGAAGGAAACCGGAAAGGCACACCATGCCCGAAAACCGTCGGGCGGCTCCAAACCGGTCCGAGGGATCGCAGGCCAGCGGCATAAAAAACCTCAAGCGCCTCCAGATCAGGATCTATTGCCTCGCATCCTTCCATGTGCAACACGGCTGCCATCACGTTTTGCTGCATCGCTGCCCGTATGTCTGCGGCTGTCCGACAAATCCTTACCGCACCCAATTCCTGCAAGCGCAAGAGAATTGCCGCTTCTTTCATGACATCCGGCAAGGCGGTTTCCTGTGAAACGGTTTCTGACAGCGGCAGATCATAGCTGGGTTTCGCCATCGCATCTTCTTTGTCGTAGATGCTGGTAGGAGAACGCACATACAGCGCAAAGAAGCCACCGGCAAAACCGCCCGCACGGGCACGCGGAATATCAATATCGCCTTTGCGACCCGTCAGGAAACCGGGGGCTGCGGCAAGCCCGCCTGAAACAGCAAGCTTGAGTAGCGCATCATTATGCCCGTCAAAGATCAACGGCTGTGATTGTTCCGGCAAATGGGTCTCCCTGAAGTCATTTTCAGAGGGCCATAGATTTTGATCAATCCCTCCCCCAGCGCTAACAGCTTGCCTTTATAATCCCGAATAGGCTAGTGCCTAGCTAATGAGTTATACTCATATCTCAATGAGATTAAGGAACGGCCGACGTGCCCAGGAAAAAATGGCATTCACTGTCTGAATACCAGACATTGCGCGCAATGATGGAAGGGAATACGACCGCGTCGGCTGCGCGGCGCCTGGGCCTGTCGCAATCGGCCGTCAGCCGTTCACTTTCCAGCCTTGAGGCCCGCATCGGGACAACGCTGTTTGAACGCGAGGCGGGGCGTCTCAGTCCAACCGCTGCCGCTCTGCAACTGAACGAACGCCTTGACGCATTGTTTCAGGCTCTTGATCAGATCGACGGGCCTGCCGAAATGGAACAGGAAATTCTGCGCCTGATTGCGCCGCCTTCTTTCGCCAACCCTTTCCTGATCGACCATATCGCAAGTTTCACCAAATCCAATCCCAAGACCTTTACAAGCCTGGAAATAGGGACATCGAAAGACGTTGTCGAAGGGATGCAGGAAGAGCGTTTTGATATGGGTGTTATTGGCGTTGAACTGTCACGTGCGGGCATTCGGCTCATACCATTTCGAAAATCCGCGGCCGTTTGCGTCATGCCCGAAACACACCCGCTGGCAAAACGTGATATCATTCGGCCACCTGATTTGCATGGTCAGCAATTGATTGTTCTAAGTTACCGTCATGCCCGACGGGCCCAACTGGATAAGATCCTGACGCAAGCCGGCGCTACGCCGAAACTGGTTGCCGAGGTTTCCAATTCGAATGCGGCCATAAGGATGGTTCAAAATGGTTGTGGTTTAACCGTCGTCAACCCTTTTCCATCTTCGCATCTGGATCCGCAGGGGCTGACATTTCGCCGATTTGCCTCGCCAATCAGCTATCAGATCTACTTTGCTGCACCTGACAGCCGGCCATTGCCGAGAGTGGCGCGCCAGTTCATGCGCCATGTAAGGCTGTTAACCCCGCAAGATCCGTTTTCCGTGCCCGTTTGACAGTTTCGCTTTGTTTCCCAAATCTGCGGTGTTAGGTAAAACTGCTTTACCCAAAGGATTTATAATGCATTTTCAGGGTGTTTTATTTGATATGGACGGCTTGCTGCTTGACACCGAACAACTGGTGGTCGGGAGCATCCTTGAGGTGGGCAGAAGCATGGGCTTCACTGATCTGGAGCCATCTGTTCACCGCATGATTGGCCTGCGGGTCGCGCAATCATCCGAAATATTGAGGCAAGGGCTGGCCGGGCGTGTGGATTTGGCAACCTTCCAGAAAGCATGTGACAGCCTGATTGCAGCGCGCGTTGAGCAGGGCATCCCGGTAAAGCCCGGGGCAATAGAGCTTCTTCAACGGCTGGAGGCAAAAGAAATTCCCTGTGCCGTAGCAACATCCACCGCGACGGAAACGGCGGAAAAACATCTGGAGATGGCCGGTTTGCGCCACTATTTCAGGTCGGTTACCGGTGGAGACATGGTCAGGCACGCGAAACCAAGCCCGGAAATCTATCTTTTGGCGGCGGAAACAATTGGTGTTTCGGCAAACGAATCTGCAGCCTTCGAAGATTCAGAGCCGGGCGTGCGGGCCGCACATGCCGCCGGGGCCTGTGTTGTACAGATCCCCGATCTTGTTCCACCCAGCGAAAACCTGCGCGCGCTTGGCCACACAATCGCCCCGTCCCTGTTGCACGGAGCCGTTTCCATCGGCCTGATAGAAGGCTGAACGGATCAGGCGGCCCGCAAATCGACCCCGGTTATTTCAGCGGCATTCATCAGGCGTTCGACATATTTCTGTGCACCTTCTGCCCAGGCTTTTTTCTCCAGCATTTCCACCAGTTTTGGGCGGGTGATGTCATAGGGCAGCACATCGCCGATTGCCTTTGCATCCAACCGGATGATGTGAAACCCGTAACGGGTTTCAACCGGTGCGGCAGAAATGGTTCCAACTTCCATTGCATCCAGCGCAGCCTCAAATTCCGGCACGGTGTCGCCGCTTGAAATCTGCCCCAGTTGCCCGCCGGAATTACGAGAGGAACACCCGCTTTCCGTCTTGGCGATCCGAGAGAACTCCTCCGGTTTCTGTTTCAGAATGTCCAGCGCCGCCTCGGCCATTTTTCGAGCCTCGGTGCGTGCCTCTGTATCTTCCGGGCGGGCCGGAAAAAGAATATGCGCCGGCTCATACAGCGTTGGTGCCCGAAAACGAGATTGATTGGCGTTGTAAATCGCACGCAATTCTTCTTCGCCGGGCTCTCGAACTTCAATGCCGATATCGAGCATCTCACGAATCAGGGCTTCTTCCTCGGTTTCGATCTGCCCCTTGATCAGTTCAATCGGAGAGGCCGTGAGACCCATCTTCGCGGCTTCCTGCAGCAGCAACTTGCGAATGACCAGAGCACGCGCGGCCTTGCGCCAGGCAATACCGGGCTTGCCCGAAGGCGCATCATGGTTTTGGGCCTCTGCCGCGATATCCGCGGCAGAGATCGCCTCGCCATTCACCGTTACATCGGGGAAAAGTGGCTTGTTCATGGTCTCAGTTACCTCTGAGTGCGACGTGAGCGCACGATTTGATATCCTGGCCGCCAGAAGTATCTCGCCGGGAAGGACAGCATATGAACCAAACGGGTGAACGGGAACAGCAGGAAGATCGTCAGACCAAGGAACAGGTGCAGCTTGAAGATAATGCTGACGTCCTTGATGTAACTTGCCGCATTGCTGTCAAAGGTGAAAATGCCCTGCGCCCAAGCCATGAATTTCACCATTTCGCCACCATCCAGATGCTGGATCGAAACAAAGATCGTACTGACACCCAGCATCAATTGCAGCAAAAGCAAAACCAGAATGCCCGTATCCGCAAAGGTGGTGGTTGCCCGCACATGCGGCTCGGTCAAGCGCCGGTGCAGCAGAATACCGCCACCAACCAATGCCATGATGCCGGCAATGCCGCCTGCAACAACGGCCAGGGTTTGTTTGGCGCCATGGGTAACGCCCAGCGTGTCCCAAACCTCAATCGGTGTGAGAAGACCGATAAAATGGCCGGCAAAGATTGTCAGAACGCCGACATGGAACAGAACAGACCCGAGGATGAGCTGTTTGCGGCTGAGGAGCTGGCTTGAGGATGATTTCCAGGTGAACGGATCGCGTTCATAACGAATGACGGATGCTACCAGCAGCACCGTCAGGGCGATATAAGGGTATATGCCGAACAGAAAGTTATGCATTTTGTTCCTCCATTACTCGGCCGCTGCCGGAGTTTCCGGCGGCAGGTTGAGTGGGGTGTCCATTTTTGCGAGCATGTCACGAACCTGCGGGCAGCCTGCATTCGGATCAGGCGAGAAAGTGACTGCACTTTCCTCCCAGACCGCATCAAGCGCCTCCAGATCATTCGGGTCATCCGCTTCAATTTCTAGCAGTCTGGCAACGGCTTCACTATTGGGTTTGACGCCAGTGACCTGAAGCAACGCGCCAAATGCCGAGGTGTATTTGCTTTCGCGCCGTTTCAGCCGTTCTTTCAAGGCTTCCAGAATATGTGCCGTATCGGCCAGCATATCCTGGGCCTCTTCAAACGGTCGCGCCGACAAAAACTCCAACAGGACCGGCAGATGATCCGGCAACTCTGTCGAAATCGGCTCAAAGCCGGCCGCGCGATAGGTTTCCACCAGATCGACCATCGCACCACCCCGATCCCGGCTTTCGCCATGAACATGTTCAAACAGGTTCAGGGACAAGGTTCGCGAACGATCAAACAGACTTACATAGGTTTCCTGCAAGTCATAGATGTCTGACGTCTCCAACTCATGCAGCAAAGGCTCCAGCGCCTTTTGTTGCCGGGCGGTCAACAGCCCCTCTTTCGCAAGAGCCTCTCTGATTTCCGCTATTGCCGCCTGCAATTCCGGTGTCGGATAGCTGAGCAGAGCCGATATGGCCTTGAGCGTAACAATCATGATGTCACCTCCGACGGCATAACCAGAGGCTTATGCTTGTTGGCCTTGTTGCCGCCAAAAAGTGTACCCTTGCTGATGCCGGTTGAGCAGCCGTTACCATCGGTAAAGCCGCAACCACCGCGCAGTTCATAAGCATCTTCCACATCTTCGCGATGCGTTGTCGGAATGACGAAACGATCCTCATAGTTGGCAATGGCCATGGTCTGATACATGTCTTCAATCATTTCGCCGGTAAGGCCAACACGCTCAGCGATAGCATTGTTGATAACACCATCCACCTTTTGTGACCTCATGTAGCCACGCATCGCCAGCATGCGTTCAAGTGCTGTGGCAATGGGCGCCTCGTCCCCCGCTGTCAGCATGTTGGCCAGGTAGCGCAGCGGGATGCGGAGCGATTTCACATCCGGCATTTCCCCGTCGTGCCCAATTAGCCCCGCTTCTGCAGCATTCTGAATCGGACTGAGGGGCGGGATGTACCAGACCATCGGTAACGTGCGATATTCCGGGTGCAGCGGGAAGGCAACTTTCCACTCCATTGCCATTTTCCAGATCGGGCTGTTGACCGCAGCATTTACCCAGTCTTCCGGCACGCCATCCGCCAGCGCCTGACGGCGGACTTCCGGATCATTCGGATCGAGAAAAACGCCAAGCTGGGCATCATAGAGTTCCTGCTCGCTGTCAACCGAAGCCGCCTGAGAAATCTTGTCTGCATCATACAGCATGACACCCAGATAGCGGATGCGTCCAACACAGGTCTCGGAACAGACTGTCGGCATTCCGCTTTCAATCCGTGGATAGCAGAAAGTGCATTTTTCCGATTTTCCGGTGTTCCAGTTGTAATAGACCTTCTTGTAAGGGCACCCTGAAACACACATCCGCCAGCCACGGCATTTTTCCTGATCAATCAGGACAACGCCGTCTTCCTCGCGCTTGTAGATTGCACCTGACGGGCAGGACGCAACACATGTGGGATTGAGGCAGTGTTCGCAAAGGCGCGGCAGATACATCATGAAGGTATTTTCATACTCACCATAAATCTCTTTCTGCACGCCTTCAAAGTTGTAGTCTTTCGACCGTTTGGAAAACTCCCCACCGAGGATTTCTTCCCAGTTGGGGCCCCACTCGATCTTTTCCATCCGTTCACCGGTGATGATCGAACGCGGGCGCGCTGTGGGGTAGGCTTCCATTTCCGGCGCGGATTTCAGGTGGTCATAGTCAAAGTTGAACGGCTCATAATAATCACCGATTTCCGGCATTGACGGATTGCCGAACAGGTTTGCAACAATCCGCCATTTCGCCCCTTGTTTAGGCTGAAGTTTGCCGCGCCGGGTTCTTATCCAGCCGCCATTCCAGTGTTGCTGGCTTTCCCAGTTTTTCGGGTAACCGATGCCGGGCTTGGTTTCGACGTTGTTGAACCAGGCGTATTCCACACCGTCACGGCTGGTCCAGACGTTCTTGCAGGTTACTGAACAGGTGTGGCACCCGATGCATTTATCGAGGTTCAGCACCATTCCGATTTGCGCACGAATTTTCATTCTGCTGCCTCCTGACCGGTTGCCGGACGATCTAGCCAGTCAACCTTGTTCATTTTTCTGATGATCACAAACTCGTCGCGATTTGATCCGACAGTTCCGTAATAGTTGAACCCGTAGGATTGTTGCGCATAGGCGCCGATCATATGGGTCGGTTTCACGGTTGTTCTGGTGACCGAGTTGTGGATGCCACCGCGAAGCCCGGTTTTCTGTGATCCCGGGACATTCACGATTTTTTCCTGCGCATGATACATGAAGGTCGTCCCTTCCTTGATCCGCTGGGAAACCACCGCACGGGCGACAAGGGCACCGTTGCTGTTATAGGCCTCGATCCAGTCGTTATCCTTGACCCCGGCCTTTTTGGCGTCGGTTTCGGATATCCAGACCACGGGACCACCCCTGTTGAGGGTCAGCATCAGCAGGTTGTCTGAATAGGTGCTGTGAATTCCCCATTTCTGGTGGGGTGTAATGAAATTCAGCACCACGTGTTTTTCATTGGGGTCATCCTGCACGGCCGCCGTTATGGTTTTCAGATCGACCGGTGGACGGTAGGTGCAGAAGCCTTCGCCAAATGCCCGCATCCACAAGTGATCCTGGTAAAGTTGTTGCCGCCCAGAAAGGGTACGCCAGGGGATCAGTTCATGTACGTTCGTATATCCGGCATTGTAACAGACTTCTTCGCTTTCAATACCAGACCATGTGGGCGAACTGATGATCTTGCGTGGTTGCGCGGCGATATCCCGAAAGCGAATCTTCTCATCCTTCTTGCCCTGGGCCAGATGCGCGTGTTCACGCCCGGTTGCCTTGGACAACTGGTTCCATGCCTTGACGGCGACTTCGCCGTTGGTCTCTGGCGCCAGCATCAGGATCATTTCCGCGGCATCAATGGCTGTGTCGATCCTGGCCAACCCCTGGGAAACGCCTTCTTCCTGAACCGTGCCATTCAACTCCTTCAGATGATGAACCTCGGCTTTGGTGTCCCAGGCGATACCTTTGCCACCATTGCCGATCTTCTCCATCAGCGGACCGATAGAAACAAACTTCTTGTAGAGGTTCGGATAGTCCCGTTCGATGGCAATATAAGCCGGCGCAGTTTTGCCCGGTATCAGATCGCATTCACCTTTTTTCCAATCCAGGACATTGTCCTGCGCCACTTCGCCAGCGCTGTCGTGCTGCATCGGCAACTGTACAATGTCCGTTTCGACGCCCAGAACTTCTGGTGCTATTTCGGAAAACTTCTTGGCAATGGTTTTGAAGATTTCCCAGTCGGTGCGGCTTTCATAAGCCGGATCAACTGCTGCCTGAAGCGGGTGGATAAAAGGGTGCATATCCGACGTGTTCAGATCGTCTTTCTCGTACCAGCTGGCCGTCGGCAGCACGATATCGGAATATACCGCCGTTGTTGACATGCGGAAATCGATCGTTACCAGCAGGTCCAGCTTGCCTTCCGGCGCTTTGGAATGCCATTTGGCCTCTTTCGGCAGCGGACGACCTTCCTGTTCCAGATCTTTGCCCAACACGGCACTGTCAGTTCCCAGCAGATGCTTAAGGAAGTATTCATGCCCCTTGCCCGAGGAACCCAGCAGGTTCGAGCGCCAGACAAAGAGATTACGCATCCAGTTTTCAGGTGCATCCGGGTCTTCGCATGACATTTCCAGCTTGCCGGATTTCAACTGATCAGCCACGTATTGTGCAGCGTCTTTCCTGGATTTGCTGGCAGCAGCGCCAACCTCCAGCGGATTGGTTTTCAACTGTGGCGCAGACGGCAGCCATCCCATCCGCTCGGACCGGATATTATAGTCGATCAGGTTGATGTCCCAATCCCCTTCTGGTGCTGTCGGCGAAAGGATCTCGCTCGCGTCCAGTGTTTCATAACGCCACTGGTCCGAATGCGCATACCATGCCGATGTGCCGTTCATATGGCGCGGCGGCCGCGCCCAGTCGAGCGCAAAGGTAAGCGGTGTCCAGCCGGTTTGCGGGCGCAGTTTCTCTTGCCCGACATAGTGGCTCCAACCGCCACCAGACTTGCCAATGCAACCGCACATCACCAGCATGTTGATAATGCCGCGATAGTTCATGTCCATATGGTACCAGTGGTTCAGACCGGCCCCGAGAATGACCATGGATTTGCCTTCTGTCTTTTCGGCATTCAGTGCAAATTCACGGGCAATGGTGACAATCTTGTCGCGCGAAACGCCGGTAACCTTTTCGGCCCAGGCGGGTGTATAGGGCTTGTCTTCATCGTAATCCTTTGAAACCCAGTCACCGCCCAATCCGCGGTCCAGCCCGTAATTGGCGCAGAACAGATCAAACACCGTGGCCACATAGGCCTCGCCATCTGCCAACTGGACCTTTTTGACCGGAATGTTATGTGTCAGCACATCCGGATGTTCGCATTTTACAAAGTGCTTGGTTGCTTTCCCGCCAAAGTAAGGGAAATCAACCCCCACAACTTCATCGTGGTCACCTTTTGCCGCCAATGACAGCTTCAAGTGAACATCTTTTCCCCTGGCGCGTTCTTCAAGGTTCCATTCGCCGTCTTCACCCCAGCGAAACCCGACGGATCCGTTTGGCGGAACAAGATTACCGGACTTTTCGTCAATGGCAACGGTCTTCCATTCCGGATTGTTCTTCTGGCCCAGTTTACCTTTCAGATCCGCGGCACGCAGTTGGCGCCCAGGGATCCATTTGCCATCCTTTTCTTCCAAACGCACCAGCATCGGAAAATCAGAGTATTTGCGCGTATAGTCAGAAAAATACTCTGCCTGACGATCAAGATAGAATTCACGCAGAATGACATGCCCCATGGCCATCGCCAGGGCGCTGTCTGTGCCGGCCTTTGGTGCGATCCACAGATCAGCAAATTTCGCAGCTTCCGAATAGTCGGGGCAGATCACGGCCGATTTGGTGCCACTGTAACGGGCCTCGGTATAGAAATGCGCGTCGGGCGTACGGGTCTGTGGTACGTTTGATCCCCAGAGCAGAAGGAAACCTGCATTGTACCAGTCGGCACTTTCAGGAACGTCTGTCTGTTCACCCCAGGTCATGGGGCTGGCTGGTGGCAGATCACAGTACCAGTCGTAGAAACTCATCACCGTGCCGCCGAGCAGGGAAAGATACCGGGCGCCGGCAGCATAGGAAACCATCGACATGGCCGGGATTGGCGAGAACCCGAACACCCTGTCCGGGCCGTATTTTCTGGTGGTATAGGCATTTGCCGCAGCGGTTATTTCCGTGGCTTCATCCCAGGACGCACGCACAAATCCGCCCCGGCCCCGGGCTTTGGTATAGGAGGCACGCAGGATCGGGTCGTCCTGAATGGCAGCCCATGCCTCTACCGGGCTTTTGGTTTCACGCATTTTGCGCCACATCTTCATCAACCGGCCGCGGATCAGCGGGGTCTTCACCCGGTTGGCAGAATAGAGATACCAGCTGTAACTGGCCCCGCGCGGACATCCGCGAGGTTCGTGGTTCGGCAGGTCGGGACGGGTGCGCGGATAATCGGTTTGCTGGGTTTCCCAGGTGACAATGCCGCTTTTGACATAAATCTTCCAGCTACATGACCCGGTGCAGTTTACCCCATGGGTCGAGCGAACGATTTTGTCATGCCGCCAGCGGTTACGGTAGGTATCTTCCCAATCACGGCTTTCCCGCGTGACTTGTCCGTAACCGTTGGAAAACTTCTCGATTTCCTTGCTCTGAAAGAAATTCAGCCTGTCGAGTAGATGGCTCATTCTGGCTCTCCTTGAGTGAATAGGGGGTGCGCCACCATATTACGGCGCACCCGTCAGGCTTGTGTCGGATCAGGGGTTCTTTACATAGGCGCCGGGACGCAGGTAGAACCACCAGTTGATGACAATGCAGACCGCATAGAATACGGCAAAACCGTATAGCGCATTCTCAGGTGTGCCGGCTTTCATCTGTTCCCCAAAAACTTTAGGGATGAAGAAGGCCCCATAAGCGGCCACAGCTGATGTCCAGCCAAGCACCGGTCCGGCCTGTTCCTTGTCGAACACAGCTGCAATGGTGCGGAAGGTCGAACCGTTGCCAATACCGGTTGCGGTGAACAGGATCAGGAACAAGATCATGAACGGCAGGAAGTAGTCCTGCGGCGTGGCGGATGCGTAGGCCTTTTGCAGGAAATACGCGACGCCGATCGTCGACGCGACCATGATCGCAGAAATGATATGCGTGACCTTTGCACCGCCCATCTTGTCAGCAATCATGCCTCCCACCGGGCGGATCAGCGCACCGATAAATGGTCCCATCCAGACATACATGAGCGCCGAAGGACCATCCGGATTGACCGTGCTATGTGTTAGCACCCCATCAACAACCAGATGTTTGAAACCAAACACCACCTTGATAGTCAGGCCAAACGCGGCCGAATAGCCGATAAAACTGCCAAAGGTCATGGTATAGATGATGGTCATGGCCCAAGTGTGCTTGTTCTCGAATATTCTGTACTGACGCGACAGGTTCCGCCCGACTGCACCGGGGATAAGGTACAAAAGCCCCACCGTAGTTGCGACGACCAGCGGGATCACGATCAGCTTGTCAACATTCAAGCCCGAGCCACCCACCTTGGCCGGCAGCATCAGCCAAAGGCCAACTGTCGCGACAACAAGCCCGATAAGCAACATGCCCGTGATGATTGCAAAAGCAACGATCGGATTGGGGATACGTGGCGATACATGCTCATCACGAATGTTGTTCATTCCGAACCATGTCAGGAAGGCCAAGGGAATCAGCGGGATCAGCCAAACATAACCTGCATTATGGATATAAGTCAGCGTTCCGGCGGGGATTTTGCCAATCAGCGTGCCCGAGGCATTGATCAAGGCGCGGCCTGGCCCACCAAACATGGCAACAGTCATCACCGCCGGAATGACAACCTGCATGGTGGTGACGCCAAAGTTGCCAAGGCCCGCGTTCATACCCAATGCATAGCCCTGCACCTTTTTTGGGAAGAAAAAACTGATGTTGGACATTGAACTGGCGAAATTGCCGCCACCGATCCCGGACAGCAATGCCAGAGCCTGGAACACCCAAAGCGGCGTATCCGCGTTTTGTAACGCCAGACCGGTTCCTGCTGCGGGCAAAATCAAAAGGGTAGTTGTCCAGAAGATCGTATTCCGCCCACCCGCAATCCGAATGAAAAAAGTAGAGGGAATGCGCAGTGTGGCGCCGGACAGACCGGCAATAGCCGAGAGAGTGAAAAGTTCTGATTTTTCGAATGGATACCCGAGGTTGATCATCTGAACGGTAATGATCCCCCAATACAGCCAGACCGCAAAACCACAAAGCAGCGCCGGAATTGAAATCCAGAGATTACGGTTGGCAATCTTCTTGCCAGTGGAATTCCAGAACTGTTCGTCCTCAACATTCCAATTTCTAAGATCTTGTCCCAAAGTCTTTCTCCTCTGGTGATGCGTGGGGACGGACTGCGATACAGCCCGTCCGGTTTTTCGTGTTGCCGCTAGTGCGGTACGTCAGAAAGGTGCGTATCTCTGGTCAGTTCTGGATACTTCGCCCGATCCATCTTGCGGATCGCCAGATGCATCCAGATCAGGCTGACGACAACCAGCAGGAACATCAACATGAACACGGTGGACCAGACATGGGTCAGATCCAGAATAATCCCGAATGCAATGGGCAGAAAGAAACCGCCAAGGCCACCGATCATACCCACCAAGCCGCCCACAGCGCCCACGTTATGCGGGAAATAGACCGGGATGTGTTTGTAGACGGCTGCCTTGCCCAAGCTCATCACAAAGCCCAGGATCACCGTCAGGAAAACGAACACATAAAGCGGAATGCCAAAGGTGAACTGGATCGTCACCGGCGTACCGTCGGGTGCTGGAATCGCCTGCACGATGTAGGTGGTTTGCGGGTAACTCATGATGAACAGCACTACTGCCGCAACCATGAATGTCAGATACATCACGAAACGCGCACCCCAGACGTCCGACATCCAGCCGCCCAGCGCCCGGAAAATCGAGCCGGGCAGCGAATACATGCCGGCAAAGACACCAGCACTTGCCAGTGTTACCCCATAGGCACCCACATAATAGCGCGGCAAATAGGACGCCAGCGCAACAAACCCACCAAAAACAAAGAAATAGTATGTGGCAAAACGCCAGACCTGGATGTCTCTCAACGGCTCAAGCTGTTGCGCGGCCGACATGGGCTTGGCCCCTGTTTTCCTTTGCAGTTTCCGCACGGGATCCTCTGGCGCGAAAATGTAGAAAAGGACGGCCATCGCAATCAGGACAACGGCATAAATCCGTGCCGTGTCTTCCCATCCATAGGCAAGTACCAGAAAGGGTGCCGCAAAGTTCGTCACCGCCGCCCCAACGTTACCGGCACCAAAAATACCGAGTGCTGTACCTTGTTTTTCCGCCTCAAAGAAGCGCGACACATAGGCAATCCCGATGATGAAGGAACCACCGGCAAGACCCAGCCCAAGTGCAGCCATCAGGAAAACGGCATAGGTGTGAACCGAAGCCAGCAACCAGACCGAAATGGCCGTGATAAGCATTTGCAATGGCAACATGGTGCGGCCACCGAACTGATCTGTCCAAACCCCCAGAAAAATCCGGCTGAGTGAGCCGGTAAGAACAGGTGTCGCCACCAAGAGCCCGAACTGGGTCTCGGTCAGTCCCAGTTCCTGCTTGATCTTCACCCCGATAATCGAGAAAATCGTCCAGACGGCAAAACAAACCGTAAACGCCAGCGTACTCAGGCCCAAAGCCCGATATTGCTGGTTTCGGGTCACCCCATCAAGTTCGTGCATCACGTGCCCTCCACATTATCATGCGCCTTACAAGCGCAATAGCTTTGGGGCGTAGTAGCAGCATGGCCGACGCCAGCGGATTGATCCACATCAAGTAATTTCGAAAAAATCTTTTATAACAAACACTTATTGATATTTTTCTTTCCGGCGGGAAACAATAAATATCCGCGGCTTACAGATTTGCCAAACCGTGCATTGACATTTCTCTCTGAATCGATTGACATTAATCAAGCTTCAGCCAAATGGATACGACTCATGCGTTCATCTGACATTGCAGAGATTCGCAAGCTCCCGCTTTTCAAAGACGTGTCGGAAGATAACTTCGCGCGGCTGATGCGCGGAGCCTATATGCAGACCTTTCCGCCATTTGTCGATTTGATCACCGAAGGCGACAGCAGTGATTTTCTCCATATTGTTTTTGAAGGCAGTATCGAACTCTATGCACAATGGAATGGCCGGGAATCGACCTTGGGCACATTGCGGCCGATTTCCACATTCATCCTTGCGGCAACGATCAAGGACGCACCTTATCTGATGTCCGCCCGCACTCTGGAAAAATCCAGAGTAATTTTGCTACCCTCTGCCGATGTCCGTGAGACATTTCTGCGAGACCAGGATTTTTCTCGTGCGATTGTCGATGAATTGGCCACCTGCTACAGAACAACCGTCAAGTACAGCAAAAATATCAAGCTGCGGAATTCCGTAGAAAGACTGGCAAACTATCTTCTCAGAAAAAACAAGGCCTTTGGCAATGCGAATGTCTATGAACTGCCCATAGAAAAACGCAGGCTTGCATCATTCCTGCGAATGACACCCGAAAACCTTTCCCGTTCGCTTAAAACACTTCGCGATCATGGTGCAGAAGTTGACGGAAACACTGTCAGGATTTCCAATCTTGAAAAGCTCTCGGAATTTTCAAAGCCAACCCCTCTGATTGACGATCCCGATTGCTGATAGCTAATCCCGCAGGCTGTATTCGACAATCTCGGTCCTCTGGCCAAAGTTGAAATTGTCATCCGAGATCATTGTCAGGCGGATTGCACCGACATCGTCCCGCCAGACAGAGAGACCTTCCAGATTGTCATGAACCCCGATCGCTGTCTGCAATACCGTCTCTTCATTGCTCAGTTGGTTTTCAGAAACTGCAAATCGCCTCACCCGGCTGGCAAAGGCTAAGAACCCTATACTGAGGCGTTCCAGCACATACAGTTTGCCATCCGGTCCAAAATCTGCACCGACGGGGACAAACTCCCCCCTTCTGGGCAGACCAAAGGGAACCGTCCATTTTCCTTTTGCGTAGCGAAAAACAGGAAAAGGTCTGGTAATCTTTCCGGATTCCTCCGGTATCACATACAATGCGTCTTCCGGTCCGATTGCCAATGCTTCAAGCGAGGCATTCGGCGGCAACCCCAGGAACCTGCGATAAGGCCGAACCCAGAAGGCCGGGCTGTATGGGTCATCATACGTCCAAACACGATGAAAATGCTCGAATGAAACATAAATGCGCCCGCCCTTCCCAATCGCCAGCCCTTCCGCATCAATATCGCGCCACGCGCGCAGTGGTTTGCCTTTTGTATCGCGCAATTGCGTAAGTGAGCGGGGTACAACGCGGATGATCACTCCGTTTTCGCGCTGGATAGAACCCGTCAGAATCGCACCGCGATCTGAAACACTCGTAAAATTTTGACCATGATCAGACAGTTCAAAACCTGAAAAACCGCCGAACTTCCGATCCGAGAGAGAAAACGTGAAGCTACTGACGAATTGCGTATTCTGGCCTTTGGCAGCATGCGTGTTTCCGGGCCAGAAAACCACAAAAAATGCCAAGAGAACAATCCGCATCAGCGTGACTTCAACACGCGCACACATTGACGGGGAAGATCTCTCATCGTCAGTTCACGCCGCTTTTTCGGTGGCGGCGCGTTTGGATCAGGCGGAGGAGGGTTCAGAATATCATCCACCCACTTTTGTGCGGCTGCACACCCATCCCCCGGCGGAGGCGGCGCCTGATCAACGCAGTTTCTTGCGCCTTTCGGGCATTTCAGGCGAACATGAAAATGATAATGATGGCCCCACCACGGGCGAATTTTACGAAGCCATGCCCGATCACCTTTCTCATCTTTGCACATCTGCACCTTGGCCCCGGGGAAAACAAAGATCCGCGCAACGGCCTTGTCTTGCGCCGCCGCCTTCAGGATCTGGTGCTGGAAGCGGCTCCAGTTTGCGTTTACGAATGCGCCTTTTGCCCGTCGCATGGATGTCGCCGAAAGATCCTCGCGCGCCTGCCGCGACAAATTCAGATTCATCGCCGGAATCATCCAGATATCGACATCAAGCCCGATCTGGTGCGATCGGTGCCCGGTGAGCATTGGTCCGCCGCGCGGCTGTGACATATCGCCGATATACAAGCCGGCCGCACCCAGGCGTCTGGCCTTTCGGCTAAGCCTTTTTATGAATGCAATCAGCTCAGGGTGGCCCCAGTTGCGGTTTCTGCTCAGGCGCATTGCCTGCCAGGTCGGGCCTGATTGCGGCAGTTGAACAGCACCGGCAAGACAGCCCTTGGCATAGCTTCCAAAAGGCTGGGCGCGTTGAGATGAGGGAAAGCGCTGGGCGCCAAACAGCTTTTTGGCCTGCGGCGCAGCCTCAGCAGAAAAACTCAATACAAGCATCATCAGAAAACTGGTTACAAGGTGTTTCATGCGGCTTTCACATCTCCCCTGGGATTGACCCATATTAGCAAGATAAGGCTGAGAATAAACAGCAGGATCAATGGCGAAATCCCCAATCGCTGGTTTCCCGACATCTGGGTGGCAAAGGAAATGGCCGCCGGAGCCAGAAATGCCGTCGACTTTCCGGAAAGAGCATAGAGTCCGAATGCTTCGGTCGGGCGGTCCGGATTTGCATGCAAAACCATCATGGTGCGCGAAGACGCCTGCAAAATGCCCCCCGCAGCACCAATAACCCCGCCACAAACGTAAAAAATGATGTCGGGCAATGAGGAGCCGGCGGCGAGCGGAAAGCCAAACAGGCTTTCTCTGGTCATGCTGATGACAATGATACAAACAGTCGTCAGCGCCACGATACTGCCCGTTATAACGGGTTTAGGCCCCATCCGGCTGTCCAAACGCCCGCCTATCCACGAGAAGATGGCAGATGTGATCGCCCCCACCACACCAAAAACGCCAATCTGGATGATCGACCAGTCCAGCACACCAACAGCATACAAGGCGCCGAATCCATACAGTCCGTTCAATGCATCACGATACAAAAGCGACGAACCAAGAAAACTTCCGAGACTCTTTCGCTGAAAGATCGACCTGATAGAGACCCATAGAGACCCCAGCGCATCCTTCATTCCGCCAAATGCCTTGTGTGCGGTGCTGTCCTCGCGCACATACATGAAAAACGGAATCATAAAGACGATATACCAGATTGCCGTGAAGGGCCCGACAAACCGTGTGCCTTCCCGTGCAGCCGGGTCCAGCCCGAACAGGGGAGAAATGTCAAGCAGTGTTTTACCCGTATCATCTTCGGCAAAAAACAGCAGCATGATCGCCAACGCCAGAACACCCCCCCAGTAACCCAGCGCAAACCCCGAGCCCGAAATCCGGCCTATTTCCTTTTCATTTCCCAATGAAGGAAGCATGCCGTTGGTGAAAATCGTGGTGAACTCCATTCCGACAAAACCGATGCCAAAGAATGCAAGGGCCCAGACCACGCTGAAATCATCTGGTGCCGTCCACCAAAGACCAAAGGCACCAACGATATAAAACACCGAAAACACCTTGACCCAAGGCATGTGTTTGCCCGTGCTGTCGGCTATGGCCCCCAAAACCGGCGCCATAACTGCGATCGTCAACCCGGCCACTGTCAGCCCGTAACCCCACAGTGTCTGCGCACGGGCTTTTGCCGCTTGCTCTGCCAATCCGGCAGATATCAGATGAGAACTGACCATGTCCGCAAAATAGGGGCCGAAAATGAATGTCAAAAGCAATGTATTATAAGGCTGACTAGCCCAATCAAACATCATCCAACCCCAGATGCGCTTTTTCTTCGAAACCTCGGCCATGCGTTACTCCATCCCTGTTCTGATGATATGACAGGCAAAGCCCCGCGTGTGCAAGCCGCAATCCTCGGTCAGGGTTTCGGGGGCCAAGGGCGGCTGGCCTCGGCCGCAATCCAGTGTTTCACCCAATCGGGCAAAGCCGGGCTTTCGGGGTCTTTGCCAATGGCAATGGCCATTTCTTTTGGAGGCACAATGCCGCCTGGGCTGGTTACCGCTGTCCTGTAAAGCGCCTGATTGGCACATTCGCCGTTGCGCCAGATGGATTGTTCAAGATAAAGAAACCGTTCATCCCACCCCAAAGCACGGCTATGAATTTCAAATTTCTGGAACACCCGGATTCTGGCCCGATACCGAACCGAAACCCCGGCAACGGTCAGCCCCCACTTGTTGTCTTTCAAGGCTTTGATCAGCCCCAACCGGCGGGCAAGTGGAATGCGCCCAAGGTCATACAGCGTAAGGGTGCGCCCGTTGTTCAGCTCAAACCAGAAATCCAGATCCCACGGCCAGCAGATATGATGAGACACATGCGCGTCGGTAAGATCCAGAGCAGGCGCCTTGCGATGAACAAACAGTTCCTTGGCCATACGAAAGAATGGGTACATTTCCAGTGCTCCTGTGCTGTTGCTGACAAAGAACCTGACGCCTCCCCGGTCAAGCGCGACGTAACGGAAGAACCTTGATTACAATTCAAATGCACGGCTTGAACAATCAGGGTGCCGGCATTAGGTCTGGTTCACACAAAACACCAGACCAAAGGCCAAAATCGATGCAATCCCTTTTTCAGATCATCATGATGATCCTCAATATCGTATGGTTCATAATGATTGCCCATATCATCATGAGTTGGCTGATCAGCTTCCAGGTTCTCAATCTGCATCAACCGCTCGTGGCGCAAATCTGGTATGCCCTTAACAAGATACTCGAGCCGATCTATGCCCCGATCCGCCGCATTCTGCCACCCACCGGCGGGTTGGATTTTGCCCCGTTGGTCGCGTTTATCGTCCTGATCGCCTTGCAAACCATACTAATTAATAATCAGGCTTTTTTCTTCAGATAGGGCGGGGCGATGCAGGATGCTGCCTCTCTTCTGTCATCCGTGTTTGGATTCAACAGATTCCGCCCCGGACAGGAAGAGATCATAAAGGCTATTGTTCGCGGACAAAATACGCTTGCAATCATGCCAACGGGTGGCGGTAAATCGCTCTGCTTCCAACTTCCCGCCTTGTGTCGCGAGGGGGTCACGCTGGTTGTCTCACCTCTGATCGCCCTGATGCGTGATCAGGTGCGCGCATTGCAGGAAGCCGGGGTCGAGGCCGGTGCCCTGACTTCTCACAATACAGATGAAGAAAACGATGCCGTTTTTAACGCCTTGGCGGAAAAACGTCTGAAGCTGTTGTATATGGCGCCCGAACGGCTGGCCGCAGGGGGAACCCTGCCATTGTTGCGGCGTGCAAACGTAACCTTGCTGGCGGTGGATGAAGCCCACTGTGTTTCGCAGTGGGGGCATGATTTCCGGCCGGACTATCTGCGTATCGGAGATCTTCGCCGTGTATTGAACGTGCCCCTCGCAGCCTTTACCGCGACGGCGGATTCCCAGACAAGGGCCGAGATCATCGCCCGACTTTTTGGGGAAAACCAGCCAGAGGTCTTTCTGCACGGCTTTGACCGCCCGAATATCCATCTGGCGTTCGAGGCAAAAGACGGACCACGCAAACAGATTCTGAACTTTGCAGCTTCCCGCCGGGATCGGGCGGGAATCATTTATTGCGCAACGCGGGCAAAAACAGAGAGCCTGGCGCGGGCGCTCGTTGCTGACGGTCATTCCGCTTGTCATTATCATGGAGGCATGGATGCGGCAAACCGCCGTGCTGTGGAATCGCGTTTCCAGCGAGAAGACGGATTGATCGTTGTGGCCACTGTTGCCTTTGGAATGGGGGTGGACAAACCGGACATCCGCTGGGTCGCCCATGCCGACCTGCCAAAATCCATCGAGGCATATTATCAGGAAATCGGCCGCGCCGGGCGTGATGGCGCCCCGGCTGAAACACTTACTCTTTATGGGGCCGAGGATATCCGGCTTCGTCGCACACAAATAGATGAAGGCCTGGCCCCGCCTGAACGCCGCAATGCCGACCACGGGCGATTGAACTCGCTTTTGGGGCTGGCCGAAGCCTTGAAATGCCGGCGGCAAACACTGCTGGCGTATTTTGGCGAATCCAGCGAACCCTGTGGCAACTGCGATCTGTGCGACAGCCCACCGGAATTGTTTGATGCAACAACAGCCGTGCAAATGGCACTCTCTGCCATTCTGCGCACCAAAGAGTTTTTCGGGGTCGGACATCTGATTGACATTCTCATCGGAAACCCAACTGACAAGATCAAAGCCCGTGGCCATGATGCCCTTCCCACTTTTGGGGTCGGACAAGAATATAACCGGCGTCAATGGCAGGGAATTTTCCGTCAGATGATGGGAGCGGATCTGGTGCGGCCGGACCCGGACCGTTATGGCGCGCTACGCATGACCGATCGTGCACGTCCAATTCTGCGCGGGGAAAAGAACATAACACTGCGCCTGGATCTGGTCAGGAAGCCGACGCCACAGCGTCCTGCGGTCAAGGCTCTTGTGTCGGATGAAAACGCACCCCTCCTGAGCGCACTGAAAGCCAAGCGTCGCGCCCTGGCCGAGGCAGCCAGCCTGCCGGCCTATATGGTTTTCAATGACCGCACCCTGATCGAAATGGCCGAGAAGCGCCCCCGAACACCTGACCAGATGATCGAGATCACCGGAGTTGGCGCCAGGAAACTGGAAAGCTACGGCGCCGCCTTTCTAAAGATCATAACCGGCCAAGAGACAGAAAACCCGCATCCATCCCGCCGAAAGCTGACGGGCAGCGATGCCGCGAACATATTTGACCGGCTGCAGGAGGTGCAGTCAGAGCTTGTTCGGGGCGCCGACGGGTTAGGTAAACCAATGAGCTGCTCCGCCTCCTTGCTGGCGCGGGTTGCAACAGCCCGGCCGGATATGCAAACGATCAGTGCACTATTGGGCCAACGCCGCGCAGAACGATTTGCGTCAGCTTTTCTGGATGTTCTGAGTCAGGATCGCTAAGAACGGCGGCAAACCGATGGGGAGGAATGAATGCTTGCAGTAATTTCACCGGCAAAACGTCTTGATATGAACCCGGTCAACGCCGATGGCTCGACACAACCTGCGTTCGGGGCTGACGCGCTGAAACTGGCTGGCTATGCAGGCAAACTATCCCCGGCGCAGTTGCAAAAGCTGATGCGGATCAGCGACAAACTGGCCAAACTGAATGCCGACCGGTTCGCGGAATTCTCTGGCAATCCTGCGCCTGACAGAACCAAGCCCGCCATTCTGGCCTTTGCGGGAGATACTTATTCCGGACTTGAAGCCTCGACACTTGATCAACATGCAATGGACTGGGCGCAAACGCATCTGCGCATCCTGTCAGGGTTATATGGCGTGTTGCGACCTATGGATCTGATACAACCTTACCGGCTGGAGATGGGCGCGAGACTTGAAACCGATGTTGGCAACTCCTTGTACGAGTTCTGGGGATCACGTCTGGCATACGCCCTGAAGGCAGCGGCCGAAGATTCCAAAACGGACATTCTGGTTAACTGTGCTTCGGTTGAATATTTCGGGGCCGTTGACACCAACGCTTTGAAATTAAGGATCATAACACCTGTTTTTCTTGAAAACAGGAACGGAACAGAAAAGATTGTAAGCTTTTTCGCCAAAAAAGCCCGCGGAGCCATGGCGCGTTACATGATGGAAAACCATCTGACTGATCCGGAAAGTCTGAAAGAATTTGACACAGGCGGCTATCGGTATATCCCGGAAAAAAGCCAGAATAACAAATGGGTGTTTCTGCGCGACTATCCGGCAGGTTCATCTAACAGGGAAGAGTCATAAGACACGAGTTCAACTGTATTTCCTTCCGGATCTTTTGTGAAAACCCCCCGCCAGCCAACCCAGCCAAAATGCTCGACATGATAAGGCTGGCCCAGTTTCTCATACCAGCTTATTACCGCTTCCTGCTCATCGAACGGAAGCGAAAGCGCAAAATGATGCAGAGAAGACGGGCCCTTTCCGGGGTGTCCCCTGAACAGGGCCAAGATGCTGGTATGACCCCCGAAACCTGCGCCGATCCTGAAAAAAATGATGTTCTGGCTACGCCTGTTACCCATGCGTTCCAAACCAATCACATCTTCATAGAAGCTTGCCATTTTTTGCGGATCCAGACAGCGAATGGCAATTTCGCCCAAGGCTCGGGGTCTGAAACCTTTCTCGATGTTTCCAGTTTTGCTGCCCATGGTGACAGGGATGGCATAAATCAGGAAGAAAGTACAGGCCCGATCTTTCCTTGTTTCTAGCCTGAAACACGCTTGGTTTCGTCCTCTTCATCTTTCGAAACCGGCAACACATCATCCGGTGCAAGCTCGATAATCTTTCCGGTTATCGCGGCTTTCCGCAAAGGTTTTGTCAGATAATGGTCCAGCCCGGCCGCCAGAATTTCATTGTCATCTCCGCTCATGGCATGTGCCGTCAGGGCAATGATCGGTACATGCGTTGCTGTTTTTTCTTCCAGTTTCCGGATCGTGCGGGTTGCTTCCTTGCCGTCCATTTCAGGCATGGAAATATCCATGAAAATAATATCCGGTTCAAAATCATTGAAGGCTTCAACAGCTTCCAACCCGTTATTGGCAAACCGAAGATCAATGTTCAGATCTTTTACCATTTTGCTGAATACAAGTTGATTGGTACGGTTATCTTCGGCCGCAAGCACACGCAGCTTGCGTAAATCAGTCCCGATTTCACCATCCGAATTCAAGTCAAATTCGAATTCGTCAACTGCAGGCGCCGGTTCATTGCTTGGCGTACGGCCCTGGTTTTCCAACTCGTGCAGGCTTGTAAACAGTTCCCGCGGAAGTACAGGCTTTCGCAATATTGTTGAAATATGATCGTTCTCTGGTGAAGATCCCTGATTTGTTGCCAGCAAGACAATGGGGGTATCCGCAGCGGCCCGTTTAAGCGCATTTATCAAGTCCGAAACATCCATGTCGGGCGGTGCCTGATCAACAAAAATGGCGTCATACTTGTCAAGTTCGGCGACCAGCGCTGCCTCTCCGGAAGACAAGCATTCGACATCCATCCCCAGCACAACGAGTTGCCGCGCCAAAATAGCCTGGCTGGTTTTCTGTGCATCCACAATCAGTGCGCTCTTGAAGCATTCAAGTCGGCGCGGCGTGGCGTTATCGGCATGTTCAATTGCCGGAAGGGTGATGCGAAATCCGAAACAGGATCCTTCGCCAACAACCGAATCCACCCAGATTTCACCACCCATCAGTTCGACCAACTGTTTTGTAATGGCCAACCCCAGCCCGGTTCCCTCATACCGCCGGTTCCGTTCATCCTCCACCTGATTGAACTCACCGAAAATATGATCGATTTTATCTGGCGGAATTCCGATGCCGGTGTCTTCAATTGTAACATGAATCCTTTGTGGGCCGTTTTCACCGTCTTCCATTCCGACGACCCGAACCAGAACATAGCCTTCGGATGTGAACTTCACGGCATTGCCGATAAGGTTGGTCATTATCTGGCGAATACGCCCGGGATCCCCCATATACCGGGTGGGCATGAACATGTCGAAGTCAATCAGAAGATCAATCGGTTTACCCTGAACTGATGGTTGCAGCAACATGACGATTTCATGGATGCAACGCTCCAGATCAAACGGCTCGGCATGCAAAACAAGCTTGTCCGCTTCGATCTTCGAGTAATCCAGCACATCGTTGATAATTACCAACAGCGCTTCTCCGGAGCTCTTTATAGTGTCCACATACAAACGTTGTTCTTCATTCAGAGGGGTATCTCTCAGAATATCTGCCATGCCGACAACACCATTCATCGGCGTGCGAATTTCGTGGCTCATGTTGGCGAGGAAGGCAGATTTTGCCCTGTTGGCAGCCTCGGCCTTTTTGCGGGCTTCCTTAAGCTCGGCCTCATAGCGGATGGTATCGGTTATGTTCAGCCCCATCGAAACCGTGTCGCCATCTTGAGACCGACGGTCGACAAGCTTCACATATTGTTCGTTCCACAGTTTTATGACCTTGGGCGCGGACAAATCTCCGCCCCACCGCTTCAGCATGTCATCACGCCACTGGGTCGCGGTTTTTTCGCCGATATCGACTATTCCCTCTTCCACCATGAGTTCGATGACACGTGCATAAGGCACCCCCGGCCCGACCTCTTCCAAACCGTCAAAGATCGAGAGATAGGCTTTGTTCGCTGAAACCATTCGGTCATTACTGTCAAATACGGCAAAGCCGTCGCGAATGGTTTCAATGGAATCCCATAACCGCCGCTCAGCGATAATAACCTTGTGTTCGGCCTCTTTCAGTTCACTAAGGACCTGGGTCTTTTCCCCTTCCAGAGCCTGTGCAACGGAGCGGACTTCCTCCACTTCGTGACGCGTCTCGACAATCTCTTCCGACAGGGCCAGCGCATGTTTTCCCAGCTTTTTGTTGGCAGCAAACAATTCTTCCTGTTTCTGCTTCAACAATCGCTCTGCCGCCAAACGCGCGCGGCGTTCCTGCGCCAATCGGTCCATGGTTGTCATTGCCGCCCTCCGAGTCGCCCCTTGAATTGTCAAGGAACATTCACAGAACAAGGTGAACAGTACCTTAACCGGAATAAAATTTCCCCCGCTGATCTGGCCTGGTTTCACATTGCAAAACCCGCGGCTGTTGTGCGACAACTGCCGCATAGTAGTTAGGAGAGTTTCCCATGCGTCTGGTCATCAAAACCGCAGTGTTGTTTTTCATGCTGGTTGGAACACTCTGGGCAAATGAGCTGGTTCCGGAGCGGCGCACAACCCTGACCAAGGACCTGGATTTTTATGGCTCGGATCTGCGGGCGCTTTTTGACACGGATTTTGCCAGTTGCCAGCGTGCCTGCCTGCTCGACAAGCGCTGTTCAGCTTTTACTTTCAACAAGCGCTCCAACTCCTGTTTTCCCAAAAGCGCCGTGACGGAAACCAAACCCTATGAAGGTGCGCTCTCCGGGCGTGTTATTGAAACCCCACCGACAATTCTAGCGCGTGCGGCAGAGCGTGCCGTGGATTTGGATTTTCTGGGCAAAGCCGATTTTGAGTCAGCGCGTGCGCTCGCAGAGATGCTGTCGACCTATCATTATGCAGGCGAATGGGACGCACAAGCGCTTCTGGATGCTGCGCGGGATCGTCGCAACAAAGGCCAAAACGTCGTTGCCCTGAAATTTACTGGTGCCGCGCTGACATTGACTGACAAGGCTGATCAATGGGTGGAATATGCGCGCCTGGGTTTGTCATTGAAAGATTCCAATCAATCCGACGTCAGGAAATATGTCCGCCGGGCATTGCCGGCATCCATCAACGGATACCTGCGCAGTACCTCGCCTGCCCAGCAGGCCGCTGCCCTGACGGTTATGGCCGAGGCGCTGGAAGCAAATGGTCGTGGTCGTGATATGATACCGGCACTTTCCCTTGCTCAGAAGATTTCTCCGCGGGATGACACGGCCAAGGCCCTGGATCGCGCCATACTGAAATACGGCTTTCGTATTACCGAAGATACAGTGGATAGTGACACCGCCTTACCCCGAATGTGCGCTATTTTTTCTCGCAAACTGGTGCAGGCCGGGTTGGATTATTCGCAATACTTGAAGCTTCCAAAACAGGACATGCCGGTTGAGGTTTCCGATCGCCAGCTATGTATTGGCGGCCTGGATCACGGACAACGCTATAGTATTACCTTTCGGGCAGGTTTGCCCGCTGTCAACGGTGAAAAACTGCGCAAGTCCGTTACGATTACGCACTATGTGCGCGACCGCAGCCCGATGGCCCGGTTTTCCGGGCGCGGGTATGTGCTGCCAAAATCAGGCGAAGCAGCCTTGCCGATCGAAACAGTCAATCTGACAACCGTCGATCTTGTCCTGCGTCGGGTCAGCGACCGCAATCTGTTAAGAGCCTTCCAGGACGGATATTTCGGACGCCCCATCTCCGCATGGCAGGAAGACACTTTTGCATCCAACGTCGCCGAAGAAATCTGGCGTGGTGTTGGTACTGTCGAAATGACCCTGAACAAAGAAGTGACGACCCGTCTGCCTATGGGCGACATCATCGCAGACCTTCCAGCCGGGGTATATGCCCTGCAGGCGAAGGTGCCCGGCGCCGACCCCTATGACAACCCGGCCACCACCCAGTGGTTTGTATTGTCCGATCTGGGCATCGCGACAATGAAGGGGGCCGATGGTGTGCATGTCTTTGTCCGGTCGCTGGCGGATGCTTCGTCAAAGCCGGGAATCAGGGTTTCGCTGTTGTCGCGTGCCAATGCGGTTCTGGCTGAAACCGAAACGGATGCGAACGGGTATGCACATTTTGCCAGCGCCCTCACCAAAGGGACCGGGGGAAGCGCGCCAGCGCTGATCACAGCGAAAGATGGCGATAAGGATATGGCCTTTCTTTCGCTCACCGGCCCGGCTTTTGACCTGTCGGATCGCGGGGTTGAGGGGCGTGAACCGGCAAAAGCGATTGACGTTTTCCTGACCACGGACCGCGGTGCCTACCGGGCGGGCGACACCGTTTATGCAACTGCACTGGCCCGAGACAGTAAATCCCTGGCATTGGCAGGCCTGCCGCTTACGGCTGTTTTGCGCCGCCCGGACGGGCTGGAATACAGCCGGCAACTGTCTGCAAACGGAAAAGAGGGCGGACATGTGTTCAGATTGCCAATCGGGGCGACGGCACCGCGTGGCGGCTGGCGGCTCAGCGTTTATGCTGATCCGGATGCACCGGCATTGGCATCTTCCAGTTTTCTGGTCGAAGATTTCCTGCCTGAACGCATTGATTTCGACCTGAAGCTGCCCGAAGGTCCGGTCCGGATCAATGATGCCCCTGTGCTGACAGTGCAGGCCGACTACCTGTTTGGAGCACCAGCGGCAGATCTGGCTGTTGAAGGTGAAGTCAAAATCAAGGCCCGCGAAGGGCTTGAAGGCTATCCCGGCTATGTATTCGGACGTTATGACGAACCATTCAATCCGCGCAGTGAAAGCCTGCCCTCGGGCCTGCGCACGGATTCTGCAGGCCAAGCCAGGGTGCCGGTGAAATTTCCTGAAATCGAAGCTCTATCGCGCCCGCTGGAGGCACAATTGATCGTTCGGGTCTCGGAAGGATCAGGCCGCCCGGTTGAGCGACGCCTGACCAAGCCGCTAACCCCGTCCACCCCCATGATCGGCATCAAGCCCATGTTTGATGACGTTGTGCCCGAGGGCGCAGAAGCGCGTTTCAATATTCTGGCAATCAACGAGGAAGAACAAACCATTCCGATGCGTGTGCGCTGGACGATGAATCGCGTGAACACACATTACCAGTGGTATCAGGAATCGGGTAACTGGAACTGGGAGCCGGTTATCACGCGCACCCTTGTTGACAGCCAGGAAGTCCAGTTGACGAATGCGCCGGTTGAGGTTTCCGCCCCTGTCGAGTGGGGCCAATACGAAATCAAGGTCGAGCGTCTGGACGGTGAGTATCTGGCGTCTTCTACCAGTTTCTATGCAGGTTGGTATGCCTCGGCCGATGCCTCGGCCACACCGGATGTTCTGAAAGTATCCTTGGACAAAACCGCATATCGCCCCGGCGAAACTGCAACCCTTCGGCTGGTTCCGCGTTACGCGGGCAAGGCACTGATTACGGTCATGTCCAACCACATGATCGACATGAAAACCATGGACGTTGTGAAAGGTGAAAACCAGATCAGCCTGCCGGTAACCGATGAATGGGGCGCAGGGGCCTATGTAACAGCAACGGTAATCCGTCCAATGCAGGTAGCCGCCGGCCATAATCCGGCGCGCGCACTGGGCCTGTCTTACGCGCCGGTTGATCCGGGCGATCACAGACTGAGTGTAGCATTTGACGTTCCGAAAGAGGCCTCACCGCGTAAGGAATTCAATGTCGCATTAAAAGTTGCCAACATAAAACCGGGCGAAACAGCATATGCAACGATCGCTGCCGTTGATGTCGGAATTCTGAATCTGACCGGTTTCAAAAGCCCCGATGCCGCCGGCTACTTTTTTGGCCAAAGGCGGCTCGGTATGGAAATTCGCGATATTTATGGCCGCCTGATTAACGGTATGAATGGCGTTATGGGAACGGTGCGCTCTGGTGGTGATGCCGGGAGTGACGCCGGGCTGCAATCTCCTCCGCCGACCGAAGAACTGGTCACTTTCTTTAGCGGACCGGTTACCGTTGGCGCGGACGGATTGGCGCATGCCAGTTTTGACCTTCCTGCGTTCAATGGCACCCTTCGCCTGATGGCTGTCGTCTGGTCGGCGACCGGAGTTGGCAATGCAGAGGCCGATGTTCTGGTTCGCGATCCGGTGGTCATCACGGCCAGCCTGCCAAAATTCCTGGCGCCGGGTGATCAAAGCCGCATGCTGCTGGAAATCACCCATACTTCCGGGCCGGCGGGCCGGATGGGTCTGGATGTAACGGCAGAGGGTGTATCTTTGGCGTCAAATGCCATTCCTTCCGGGATCACCCTGGGCAAACTGGAAACGACAAAACTGTCAGTGCCGCTGACTGCCGATGCGATCGGCAATCATGGTATTACGGTGGCACTGACAACACCGGATGGCAAGCTGTTGACCAAGAAACTGACCTTGCCGGTGTTGGACAATGACCCGGAAACAACGCGCACAAGCCAGTTCTCGCTTGCTGCTGGCGATACATTTGTCTTTTCACGGGATGTCTTTGATGGCCTGAGAAGCGGAACGGGCTCAGCCACTCTGTCGGTCGGGCCATTGGCAAGACTGGATGCTCCTGGGTTGCTGAACGCACTGGACAGGTATCCATACGGTTGTACCGAGCAGATTACATCCAAAGCCTTGCCCTTGCTTTACCTGAATGATGTTGCGCAGGTGATGGGGCTGGATGCCCGCAAATCCATTCCCGTGCGTATCGATGAGGCGATCGAGAAAGTCCTGAACAATCAGTCCTCCAACGGCGCATTTGGTTTATGGCGCCCGGACGAGGGCGATTTCTGGCTGGATGCCTATGTGGGAGACTTCCTGAGCCGGGCGCGTGCCAAAGGCTATAAGGTGCCTGATACTGCGTTCCGGATGGCAATGGACAACCTGCGCAACCAGGTGAATTATGCGGGAGATTTTGACAGGGGGGGCGAAGACCTTGCCTACGCTCTTATGGTCCTTGCCCGCGAAGGGGCTGCCGCCACAGGTGATCTGCGCTATTATGCCGATGTCAAGGCGGATGCGTTTTCGACCCCACTTGCAGCCGCGCAGCTTGGGGCGGCGTTGGCATACTATGGCGACCAGACACGCGCCGATGCCATGTTCGGCCGCGCAGCACGTTTGATCGCCAAAGATGCCCTGAAGAAAGAGGGCTATTATTGGCGCGCCGATTACGGCTCTGTCCGTCGTGATGCAGCAGGAGCGTTGGCTCTGGCAGCGGAATCCGGCAGCAATGTCATGGACAAGGAAACGCTGATCAAGTTTGTTACTTCCCGCGACAGCGGTGAATACCGCTCGACACAAGAGGCCGCCTGGACCTTGCTGGCGGCCAAGGCGCTTGTATCAGACCCATCGCTCAATGGTTTTACTATCAATGGCAAAGCCGTCAGCGGCCCATTGGTACGCGTGCTGGAAAATGATACCACCGCAGAGCCTCTGTCCATTCGCAATGGCAGTGGACGTGACCAAACCGTAACCCTGACCACTTTCGGCGTACCTGATCAGCCCTTGCCGGCCAGCGGCAATGGCTATGCCATAGAACGCAATTATTATTCCATGATTGGCGAAATGATTGACACCAGTGATCCTGCGGGCATCCCGGTTGGCACACGCATGATTGCTGTGGTCACGGTGCATCCCTATTCCGATACCGAGGCCAGACTGATGGTAAACGCGCCGCTGCCGGCCGGGCTGGAAATAGACAATCCACATCTGTTGGAAAGCGGGAACGTCATGGCATTTGAGTGGCTGAACCTTCCCAGTAGTGTCCGATATTCCGAAGCCCGGACAGATCGGTATCTGGCCGCTGTGGACTGGTCTTCGGATAAACCATTTCAACTGGCCTATATCGTGCGGGCTATTTCTCCCGGCACATATCATCAACCGGCAGCCAGCGTTGAAGATATGTACCGCCCGGAATTCCGGGCGCATTCGGATCCGGGCACAATCCGTGTAACAGAGTGATGAAACGCCATGCTCTTTTCATTGTGGCGGCAGTATTCATTGCCGTTGCAGCCATTCATGACGCTTTCGATCAATGGGTTGATTCCACCAAACTGCCAAAACTTACTGCCGAAACAGGTGTTGAGGTCTTTGACCGGAATGGCGCCTTGCTGCGGGCTTTCACAGTCGCGGATGGGCGATGGCGGCTTGCTACGTCTCTGGAAGCGGTAGACCCGGACTATCTGAAAATGCTGATCGCCTATGAGGACAAGCGATTTTACCAGCATGACGGGGTTGATTGGAAAGCCATGTTGCGGGCGGCCGCGCAATTTGCGCAAAACGGCCGCGTGATCTCGGGCGGATCGACCCTGACCATGCAGGTTGCACGACTGCTGGAGGACAGCGGAACAGGACGTTGGCGTGGGAAATTGCGGCAGATCCGCGTTGCCCTTGCCCTGGAACGGAAACTGAGCAAAGACGAAATACTGACGCTTTACCTGAACCGGGCCCCTTTCGGTGGCAACCTTGAAGGGGTGCGTGCCGCCACACGTGCCTGGTTTGGCAAGGCGCCCAGGCGCCTGACACCAGCACAGGCAGCCCTGCTGATTGCGCTGCCGCAATCCCCCGAATCGCGCCGGCCAGACCGAAACCATGTGGCGGCGCAACGCGCACGAGACCGGATACTGGAACGTTTGACCAAGGCCGGAAGAATAAGTCAGGCTACAGCCCGGGCCGCAAAGTCAGAACCTGTTCCCGACAGGCGGCAGCCCTTTCCCGCACTTGCGCCACATCTCACCGAACGGATCCTCGCCCAATCGCCGAACCGAAAGCGTTACCAGTTAACCATCAACGCAACTCTGCAAGGCCAGATCGAACAGCTTGCAAGAATGGCCCTGCAAGACAAGGATCGAAAGCTTTCGATCGCCATTATGGTGGCTGACCATACAACCGGCGAAATTTTGGCTTCGGTTGGCTCCGGTTCATACCAGGCCGATGGCCGGCTTGGATATGTTGATATGACACGCGCAATTCGTTCTCCCGGATCGACATTGAAACCGCTGGTCTATGGAATGGCCTTCGATCAGGGGCTGGCGCATCCGGAAACGTTGATCGAAGACCGCCCGACAGCCTTTGGCGCCTATGTGCCGCAAAACTTTGATGGTCAGTTCCGTGGCACCATCCGCTTGCGGGCAGCCCTGCAACAATCACTCAACATCCCTGCGGTAAAGCTCCTTCAGGCAATTGGCCCGGCGCGTTTTGTCGCCCGCCTGAAACGGGCCGGAGCCGGTCCGGTCATACCCGGAGGCAAACCGGGCCTTGCCGTCGTACTGGGTGGTGTCGGGCTGACACTCAGGGATTTGACACAGCTTTACGCGTCACTCGCCGAAGGTGGGCACGTCCGGTTTCTATACTTCGACCAGAACGCCATGCCTGTACAATCCGACAAAACCCTGATTTCCCCCGAGGCGGCCTGGCAGGTCGGGAACATCCTGTCAGGTCTGGCGCCACCACCGAACGCCCCGCGAAACAGGCTTGCTTACAAAACCGGGACCTCTTACGGAAACCGGGACACATGGGCGATCGGCTATGACGGGCAGCACGTCGCAGGCGTTTGGTTGGGGCGGGCTGACGGAACACCCGTTCCCGGTGCTTTTGGGGCTGCACTGGCCGCACCGGTTTTGTTTAACGTTTTTTCACGCCTCAAACCCGAATTGACCCCGCTTGGCCCTCCACCTCCGGCAACCCTGATTGCCAGCAATGCTGAATTGCCATTACCGTTGCAGCATTTCCGCACCCGGGATGCCTTGTTTGCCAAATCCGCCGAGGCACCACAGGTCAGCTTTCCGCCAGACGGGTCGGTTCTGGAAACAGATGGCCCGCTTGTGGTAAAGGTTCGCGATGGGCTCGCGCCCTTTACCTGGTTGGTGAATGGAACACCCGCAATAGTGGCCAGCCATGACCGACAAACGCAGATTGATCTTTCCGGTCCGGGCTTTGTCACACTTTCAGTGATTGACGCCAAAGGCAGATCGGCGCGATCCCGGATCACCCTGCGTTAGATTTTTTCGATCGCCAGGGCTATACCCTGACCGCCGCCGATACACATGGTGATCAACGCTTTCTTGCCGCCAGTACGTTGTAGATAATAGAGCGCCTTTACCGTCAGCAATGCACCGGTGGCACCGACGGGATGACCTAGGGCGATTGCGCCACCCATCGGGTTGACCCGTGCAGGATCAAAGCCCAATTCTTTGCTTACGGCCAATGCTTGCGCCGCAAAGGCTTCGTTTGATTCAATCACATCAAAATCATCCGCCTTCAGGCCTGTTTTTTCAAACAGGCTGCGCACTGCTGGGATTGGGCCAATTCCCATCACTTCGGGTCTCACACCAGCATGGGCATACCCCAGTATACGGGCTTTGGGCTTCAGTCCGGCGTTCTCAGCCGCATCGGCGCGTGCCAGCACCAACGCCGCTGCACCATCATTTATACCCGAAGCATTCCCTGCGGTCACAGTACCGTTTTTCTGAAAGACAGCGCGCAATCCGGCGAGCGCCTCGGCATTTGTTTCCTTGGGGTGTTCATCCGTATCGAAAAGAACCGTTTCGCGGCGCCTTTTCACTTCTACCGGAACGATTTCTTCCTTGAACCAGCCATTTGCAATTGCCTCAGCCGCCCGTGTCTGACTGAGTAGCGCAAACGCATCCTGTTCCTCGCGGGAAATACCGTACTCTGCGGCCACGTTTTCTGCGGTTATACCCATATGCCCGGTGCCAAATGGGCAATGCAGCGTGCCCAGCATCATGTCCTGCACCGTGACTTCGCCCATTTTCTGCCCCCACCGGGCCTGAGGGACGATGTGAGGAGATCGGCTCATGCATTCTGCACCCCCGGCCAAAGCAAAATCGGCGTCACCCAGTATCAGGGATTGAGCACATGAGACAATTGCCTGGGCACCGGAGCCGCACAAACGGTTCACATTCATTGCCGGTACAGTTTCCGGTACGCCTGCCTGCATTGCCGCAACCCGTGCCAAATACATATCGCGCGGTTCCGTATTTATAACATTCCCAAAAACAACGTGGCCTATTTGGTCAGCCGCCACACCGGCGCGTTTCAGGGCAGCCCGCGAAGCGATTGCTGCCAACTCTGTCGGCGGCAAACCGGCCAGCGAACCGCCAAAGGTTCCGATTGCCGTGCGTGCGCCATCAAGAATAACAACTCCGGGCATCGAAAAATCTCCATTTCGCTGTTTTGGCCAGTCTAACCCATAAGAATCCGAAAGTACGCTGTAACGGTGCGTCAGTCTTTCGCCAGAAGCCGGTTCACGGCAGCACGAAAACAGCTTGCATGTGGCCCGAGCGCTGCCAGCACTTCCTCCTCGTAGGCGCGTGCAATCGGTGCAAGTTCCGCCACCATTGAACGGCCTTTATCGGTCAGCGCAAGTTCAACAAGCCGCCTGTCCTTGCTGTTCGATTTCTTGGTAATATAACCGGCGTTTTCCAATCGGGTGGCTGCGCGGCTGACCTTGGATTTGTCCATGTCTACCTTCCTGAATATTTCACGAACGCTGACGCTTCCCGCCTGAGACAAATGCGCGACAACCCGCCATTCCGGATTCGAAATTCCGAATTTTTCTTTGTACAGGGCCATAAACCCGTCACTGACGCGGCTTGATAGTACAGCGAGCTGGTAGGGTAAAAATGCATCCAGATCGAAATCGTTCATCTTGTTCACCAAAACACCTCGTCATTACAGTTCCTTCAGATGGCCATGTATTCCGACAGGATTCAAGGGTGGATAAACTTGACATCGTTGCAACTGCAACGATACCCTGTGGCAGCGAACATATTTCTGAACTGAGAGGAAACGCCATGAGTGCCCAGAATCCTCCGCGCGAGATTATCCGCGCGGAAACTCTTAGTGGAACCACCAAGGATTATATGCCGGGGTTCGGCAATGACTTTGAAACCGAAGCCTTGCCGGGCGCGCTTCCGCAGGGGCAGAACAGCCCGCAGCGTTGTAATTACGGCCTTTATGCAGAACAGCTTTCCGGAACCGCCTTTACCGCACCACGCGGGCAAAATGAACGCACATGGTGCTACCGGATACGTCCGTCAGTAAAACACAGTGGACGCTATGAAAAAATGGACCTGCCCTATTGGAAGTCAGCGCCAGAGATAAAGCCGGACGTAATATCCTTGGGGCAATACCGCTGGGATCCGGTGCCACACACAGACAAATCCTACACTTTTCTGACCGGAATGCGTACCATGACCACGGCAGGTGATGTGAACACCCAGGTTGGTCTGGCCAATCATATCTACCTGATTACGGAATCGATGGAGGATGAATACTTCTATTCCGCCGATAGCGAGCTTCTGGTCATCCCACAAGAAGGGCGGCTACGGTTTTATACCGAGCTTGGCATCATGGATCTTGAACCCAAAGAGATCGCCATCTTACCGCGCGGCATGGTCTATCGGGTTGAGCTGGTCAACGGCCCCGCGCGCGGGTTTGTCTGCGAAAACTATGGCCAGAAATTCGATCTGCCCGGACGCGGCCCGATCGGTGCCAACTGTCTGGCCAACCCCCGTGATTTCAAAACACCCGTAGCTGCCTTTGAAGACCGCGAAGTGCCAAGCCGCATTGTCGTAAAATGGTGCGGCCGGTTTCATGCCACAGACATCGACCACAGCCCTCTGGATGTCGTCGCCTGGCATGGTAATTATGCCCCGGTAAAATACGACCTGCGCACCTACTCTCCGGTTGGGGCCATATTGTTTGACCATCCGGATCCGTCGATCTTTACGGTTCTTACGGCGCCTTCGGGCACACCGGGAACGGCCAACATCGACTTTGCCCTTTTCCGCGAACGCTGGCTTGTGGCCGAGCACACCTTTCGCCCGCCCTGGTACCATAAGAATATCATGAGCGAACTGATGGGAAACATATACGGGATTTACGATGCCAAACCGCAGGGATTTGTCCCTGGTGGCCTCAGCCTGCACAATATGATGCTGCCACATGGTCCAGACCGTGATGCATTTGAACACGCGACAACATCTGATCTGAAGCCCGAAAAGCTGGACAATACAATGTCGTTCATGATCGAGACGCGGTTTCCCCAGCACCTGACTGAATTCGCTGCCAAAGAAGCCCCACTGCAAGACGATTATATCGAATGCTGGAAAAGCCTGGAAAAGAAATTTGACGGCACGCCGGGGGAAAAATGAAACTTTACAGCTATTGGCGATCAACCGCTGCTTATCGGGTTCGGATTGCGCTGAACCTGAAAGGGGTGGATTATGGGATTGAACCCGTGCATCTGCTTGCTGATGGGGGGCAACAGCATGCACCCGACTATGTTGCATTGAACCCGATACATCTGGTGCCGACTCTGGTTCTTTCCGACGGAACTGCGTTGACTCAGTCCCTGGCGATCATCGACTATCTGGATGAAACCCAGCCAGACCCGCCACTGCTTCCGGCGGAACCGGTTTTACGGGCACAGGTGCGGGCAGCGGCCCAGATTACAGCCGTAGACATTCATCCCGTTAACAATCTGCGGGTGGTTCAGCATCTGGAAAAACAGTTTTCAATCTCGCGAGAGGATGTTGCAGACTGGATGCGCCACTGGACCGGAATCGGATTTGATGCATTGCAGGCAGTCGTTCACAGCGACACACTGTTTTCCTTTGGCGATACCCCGACGCTTGCTGACATCTGTCTGGTGGCGCAGTACTATAATGCCCGGCGTTGGGGGCTGGACCTGACGCCTTACAGTCGACTTACTGAAATCGAGAAAAACTGTCTGGCGCTGGAGGCCTTTCGTGCCGCAATGCCAGAAAATCAGCCTGACGCGGCCCCTAACTGAGAGACCTGAATATGCCCCTAATGAAATCCTGGGTGGAAAGCGCCAACACCGAAACCACCCCATTTCCGCTGAACAATCTGCCTTATGGTGTCTTTTCACGACAGGAAGAGGAAGAAGGCCGTTGCGGCGTGGCAATCGGAGATCAGATCCTGGATCTGACCGGACTGGAGGAAACCCATAACCTGGGTCTGTTCGATATACCCCTGTTTGATGTACCTTTCTGGAATGACTTCATGGAACTGGGACCGGAAGCCTGGACCATTCTGCGCAACTGGCTGATTGGTGCACTGGGCAAAAACTCTCCGCTTCAGGTGACGCTGAAACCTTATCTGGTGTCCCAGTCATCCGTTAGAATGCACATGCCGTTTGCGGTTTCCGAGTATACGGATTTCTATGCTGGCCGCCATCATGCAACCAATGTCGGCACCATGTTCCGCGGGGCCGATAACGCGCTACCGCCAAACTGGTTACACATTCCGATCGGATATAATGGCCGCGCGTCATCTGTGGTTATCTCTGGCACGCCGGTACGGCGTCCGTGGGGGCAGCTAAAGCCCCCCAGCGCAGACCGGCCAATCTTTGCCCCATGCAAGCGTTTTGATCTGGAACTGGAAATCGGCGCGATCATCGGCCAGCCTTCGGATGGCCCGATAACTGTTGCAGAGGCCGATGAAATGATCTTTGGCTACGTGTTGCTGAATGACTGGTCTGCCCGCGACATCCAAGCCTGGGAGTATCAGCCGCTGGGGCCATTTCAGGCCAAGGCAACAGCCACGACAATTTCACCTTGGATCGTGACAAGGGCCGCACTGGAGCCATTTCGTGTTTCAACACCCCCGCGCGAGGTTCCGCTTCTGCCATACCTGCAAGAGCCGGGACCGATGCTATACGACATAGATCTGGAGATAACACTTCAGCCCAAAGGCAAAGCCGCAACAACCATTTCGCGTACCAATATGAAGGAGCTGTATTACTCTTCCGCCCAACAACTGGCGCATCACACGACATCGGGCTGCCCAATGAATGTGGGCGACCTGTTGGGAACAGGTACCATTTCAGGACCCACGAAAGAAAGCCGGGGCAGCCTGCTGGAACTGAGTTGGGGCGGAAAGGAACCGATTACCCTGGAAAGCGGAGAAAAGCGCGCATTTCTTGAGGACGGTGATACGCTAACGCTGCATGGCAATGCGCAAGGTCATGGCTATAGAATCGGATTTGGCGAATGCCGCGGGGAAATCCTGCCGGCGCTTGACGATCCATATGAGCGAAGCTGATGCACCTGGGCCCAGTATATCCGGCGCTAAAGCGCGCCCTGCCATTCTCGGACAGTGTCCAGCGGGTACAGAAGCATCAGGATATTCAACGCAAGGCCGTCTCGGATCAGCGCGGTTGTCAGCACCTCGAACCCGATCACGATCGCCACACTGGCCCAGATCGGCAGGCGCCGCGCCAGCCAGAATCCGATCAGCATGGCAGTAATGTCGGACACCGAGTTGATGACGGAATCTCCATAATAATCCAGCGAAACCGTAACCGCACGGTAGCGCTCAATAACTGCATCTGTGTTTTCAATGATCTCCCAGGTGGCCTCGACCAGCGTGGCAATAACCAACCGCCAGCCAACACTTATCCGTCGGGCCACCAACCAGAGTATTGCATAGAAAAGAATACCGTGCAGCAAATGCGACGGTGTGTACCAATCAATGATATGCTGCGATCCCTCCGAGGTATTCAGTTTGAAATACCAGAGCTTGACCAAGCCACATTTACAGATTGGCACGCGCCCCATCGCAAGCAAAATAGCTGCGGTGGCAAGAACAATAGCAAAAACCAGCCAATAAGGAAAATTGCGTCTGTTAATACTCATACAGGCAAAGAATCACAGCAGACTATCGCTGTCCATAATAAACTGTAAGGACAAGAACATGGCAAAAGCATTCGCTTCCCAAGGCGACATGACCGAAAAGAAGACAAGCTTCACCGAAGTTGGCGATGGGCTGTGGGCTTTCACCGCCGAGGGCGATCCGAATTCCGGCGTGATTATCGGCGACGAAACCGTCATGGTGATCGAGGCGCAGGCCACTCCGCGTCTGGCGGAAAAGGTAATTGGTGAAATCCGCAAGGTGACGGACAAGCCGATTTCCCATCTGGTGCTGACGCATTACCACGCTGTTCGGGTGCTGGGCGCTTCGGCTTATGGTGCGGAACAGATCATCATGTCCGACGCCGCCCGCGCGATGGTCGTTGAACGCGGGCAAGAGGACTGGGACAGCGAATTCCAGCGCTTCCCTCGTCTGTTCGAGGGTTACGAGAGCATCCCCGGCCTGACTTATCCAACCACCACCTTTTCCGATTCGATGACCGTTTATCTGGGCAATCGCCGCGTTGACATCATGCATCTTGGCCGCGCCCATACGGCTGGCGACGCCGTGGTCTGGGTGCCCGATGCCGAGGTGATGTTCACCGGCGATATCGTCGAATACCATTCCGCCTGTTATTGCGGCGACGGCCATTTCGCCGATTGGGGCGAGACATTGGAAAATATCGCCAGCTTTGACCCCATAAGCATTGCGCCGGGGCGCGGGGATGCCCTGATCGGAAGGGCCAAAGTGGCTGCCGCGCTGGAAAGCACGCTGGATTTCGTCGAAAGCACCTACCGCCCCGCCGCACGTATTGCTGCGCGTGGTGGCAGCCTGAAAGAGGCATGGGATGCCGTGCGGGCCGAATGCGACCCCAAATTCAGCGATTATGCCATTTATGAACATTGCCTTCCGTTCAATGTATCCCGTGCCTATGACGAGGCCCGTGGCATTGACACACCTCGTATCTGGACAGCCCAGCGTGATATAGAGATGTGGGAAGCGTTGCAGGGATAGATACAATGCAGAGTTTTGAAATTGTTTTCTTAGCAGTTCTTCTCGCAATTTTTATCTATTGGGTTATGGCCATGATCCGGCTGCTGACCGCCATGAACAGATACAAGAAGAAGCGGTTAAAAGAGCTGGGGCCAAATTCCCGCGAAAGCTTTGGCCTGTTTCTGGAAACCGTGAAAGTTGGTTTGACCGATCCGGCATATGAAATGCTGCGGATTCGCGCTTTTATTCCAATGGTTCTGATTTTCATAATCAACGGTATTGGCATGTATTATTTATTATTCGATGCCTGTAAAATAGAGGAGTGATCCGGTGACCAAAATTTTTGAGACTCCACTTTACCCTTACGAGCGAAACGCAGACCAAGATCAAACAAGCCCCGTCCGCCATCCCGTTGTGGTGATAGGCGCCGGCCCGGTCGGGCTGGCAGCGGCAATTGATCTGGCCCAACAGGACATGCCCGTTGTGGTGCTGGATGACAATGACAGAGTGTCATTCGGTTCCCGCGCGATCTGTTTTGCAAAACGACCACTGGAAATACTGGACCGCCTGGGATGTGGCGAACCGATGGTGGAAAAGGGCGTGGTCTGGGACACGGGAAAAGTCTTCTTTGGTGATCGGCAAATTTACGAATTCAATCTTCTGCCGGAAGAAGGCCACAAGAATCCGGCCTTTATCAACCTCCAGCAGTACCACCTGGAAGCCTTTCTGGTGGACCGTATCCGCCAGTTGCAAGCCGAGGGGAAACCACTGGATCTGCGCGGCAAGAACAAGGTTGATGCCATTGGCCAGCACGATGACCACGTGACGCTGGAAATTGACACGCCCGACGGGCCATATAACCTTGAAGCAGAATGGCTGATTGCCTGCGATGGTGCAAATTCGCCAACGCGCCGGATGCTTGGGCTGGATTTTGTCGGCCAGGTGTTCGAAGACAACTTTCTGATTGCCGACACCGTTATGGCGGCCGATTTTCCAACCGAACGCTGGTTCTGGTTTGATCCGCCTTTCAATCGCGGTCAGTCGGCTCTGTTGCACAAACAGCCTGACAACGTCTGGCGTATCGATTTTCAGATCGGCTGGGACATTGATCGCGACAAGGAACTGGAAGAGGACAATATCAAGCGGCGGCTGCATGCTATGCTTGGGGAGGATGCAAGATTTGAGTTGGAATGGACATCCATCTACACTTTTCAGTGCCGCCGAATGGAATCCTTTCGCCATGGTCGCGTGCTGTTTGCGGGCGATGCGGCACATCAGGTTTCCCCTTTTGGTGCACGTGGCGCCAATAGTGGGTTTCAGGATACAGATAATCTTGTGTGGAAACTGAAGCTGGTGCTGGAAGGCAAGGCACCGGACTCATTGCTGGATACCTATAATAGTGAACGCGTTGCCGGCGCCGAGGAAAACATCCTGAACTCAACACGCTCTACCGAGTTCATCACCCCGAAATCCGAGACGAGCCGTATTTTCCGCGATGCGGTGCTGGATTTGGCCGAGCATTATGATTTTGCACGCCCCATGGTAAATTCCGGCAGGCTATCCGTACCATGCATATATTCGGATTCTACTCTGAACGGCCCTGACACAAGCGAATTGCCGGCAGATCTGTGCCCCGGCACGCCGGCTGTCGACGCGCCGATACGCGACGGTTGGTTGCTTGATCGCTTGGGCGACCGCTTCCAACTGTTGGCCATTGGTGTAAATGCCGACACGGATTTGGAAAGCAACGGTATTTCGATAGAGACACTTCTGCTTTCGCCGGATGAAAGCCCTGAATTCTCGTCCCGTTATCTTGGAAAGGCTGATCAGGCCGTTTATCTGATACGACCCGATCAGCATATTTCTGCGCGCTGGACCGACTATGACAGGGCGGCTGTACTGAATGCCCTGCAAACCGCAACTGGCAATAAGGAGGTGTAGAATGTCAAAGCTTGTCACAAAGCCAAACATCCCCGAAGCGGATGATTTTTATGCCGAATTGCTTGCCATGCATAATGGTCACAGCAAAGAAGAGTCTGATGCGATCAATGCGAGGCTCATTCTGCTTTTGTCAAATCATATCGGAGACAGAGAGATTCTGACAGAGGCAATGCAGGCCGCGAAAGGTAATAGCTGAGAGCTTGCCCGCCAGCATTTGCCGTGCAAACCTGCGCTCTATGTTGACACTGAAAGAACTCGCCCCCTTTAGCCCGGCAGAAGAGAAACTGCTGGCAGAATGTATCCGCCCAAACCGGCTTGTCGTAGGTGACGGGGAACTTCCGGCCGAAGAAACGCCTGATTGTTGCATTCGGGCCCAGTTGATCCGGTTGTTGCTGCTGGGGAATGAGGGGCAGCTCGATGCAAAGGGATTGCGTTTGCGCGGGGCCTGGATCAAGGGTGTTCTTGACTTGCAGGGTTGCGATTGCAACCGTGATATAACCCTATCGCACTGCCATGTTGTAGAGCCGCTGGTGCTGGTCAATACCCGCTTGCGCGGCCTGCATATATCAGGGTCCTTGATTCACGGCTTATCGGCTGACAACGCTGTTTTTTCCGGCTCCCTCTATGTGCGAAGCGGCACCTTGATTCAGGGAGAGGCAAGCCTTGCCGGTGCACGCATTTCCGGTGACGTTCAAATTTGTGATGTCGAAATTCATCCGCCCGGAAATGACGCCGTATTTGCGCCATCACTGCGCGTTGAGGGCTCAGTTTTCCTCGGCAACTATCCTTATGGAAACGGTGTCAGCACCCTGACAGCAAATGGAGCCCTGTTTTTTTCGTCTGCCCGTGTCGAACACGACTTTTTCGTCACTAACACGGCAGTATCACTACCTGACAAAGCTATCGGCGATGCCGTTTTTGACGCAACAGAAGAACATGGAAGTGATATTGCCCTGTCGCTTGCACGCGCAAGAATTGGTGGAATCCTGTTCTTTCAGGATAACCAGATTTCTCGCGGAATTGTCAATCTGGCAGGCGCCCAGGTTGCCAGGCTCAAGGACGAACCGGTTGGACCTGGTGCAAGCTACCCGATCCGTCTGGACGGGTTTCGGTATCGTGATTTTTCTCGCCATGCAGTCACAAAGCTGAAGGCCCGGCTGGCGTGGCTTGAAAGACGCCCGGAGAATACCGCCTTTTCCGCGCAACCCTATGAACAATTGGCCAATGTGTTATCGCATATGGGGCTGCGGAATGATGCGCGAACAGTCCTGATGTTCAAGGAGCGGCTTCTGCGACGGGCAAACCGCCTGCAGGCCCGACGGCGTGGGCATTTCCTGAAATGGGCACTTTCCGCAATAACAGACCCTGTTTTGCGCTTTACAATCGGATATGGTTACAGACCCGTGCGTGCAGTGGTTCTGGCCGTGTTGCTGATTGCAGGGTTGGGTTGGTTCTTTGATCAGGCGTGGCGTGCAGGGGATATGGCGCCAAATGCGGCACCCATTCTGGTTTCTCAGCCGTGGGTGAGCGCAACCATTACACACCCTGACAATCCGGCTGGTTTCTGGTCGCAACCGGGACAGGCCGGACAAGACTGGGAAACCTTCAACGGCTGGGCCTACGCTGCCGATCTTGTCGTTCCCATTGTAAGCCTGGGACAAGAGAGCGCCTGGGCACCCTCTACTTCACGCAACGCCTGGGGCAAAAGCGGATGGTGGATGCGCTGGATCGCCAAAACCCTTGGGTGGATTGTAACGGCCTTGGGCGCCGCCGCTATCACTGGTGTAATCCGCAACGATTAGGTCTACGCCCTAAAGCCAGCGTTTTGTTACAGATACCCAATGGGCAGCACCGGTTTTCGGCCTTCATCTGTCAGCAACCAGACATCACGCCCTTCAATGACAACAGCAGAAAGCGGGCCGCCATAGGCCGCACCTGAATCAATATTCAACCGATTGCCATGATGAGTGACCGCTTTTACCGGTGTATGCCCATGTACGATCAAGGCCCCATGATCACGTGGATCATCCAGAAAGTCATTTCGGATCCAGACCAGATCATCCTCGTCCTGGTTTTCCAAAGGAATACCGGGGCGAATTCCTGCGTGGCAGAAGAAAACGTCACCTCTTCGAAAAGATGTTTTTCGTTCACTCAAGAAAGAAATGTGTGAATCCGGAACCGCTGATATTGCGTCCTGATGAATTTCGTCCGTCGGGCGGCTTTGGCTGGCGTCAACCCCGTAAGATTTCAACGTCTCGGCCCCCCCGATCACCGGGCTTAGCCAATGCAGATCACTGCGCAACGGGTCACGTTGTTCCCTGGGTTGCAAAAACAGCGACATCATCCTGTCGTGATTTCCTTTCAGTGCAACCCAGGGTTCTTGCGCTGCAATCCCATCAATCAGGAAATCAAGAACGGCCCGCACATTCGGCCCCCGGTCGGGAAAGTCACCGATATGCACCACTGGCGCCTGCCAATCACCGACACGTTTTCTGTCGGCTTCGATACGTTCATGTGCCTGTTGCAGTTTTTCGATATGCCCGTGGACATCACCGATCGCATAGCTACGCATTTTCTCCCCACTTCACAATTCATAAGGCCCGACACGGCTTTGCGTCGGGCCTTGCCCGGGGGCAAGCCCCTGTTGATCAGGAAATATCAAACTCCAGCGGGCTGACGGATTGAAACATTGATGTCTCTTTCAATGCGTCCAGAACCTCTTCTGGTACTGGTGCATCCACATAAAGGAGAGCTATGGCATCGCCGCCAATCTTGGATCTTCCCAGCGTAAAATTTGCTATATTCACGCCCTTCTCTCCAAGTGTCTGTCCCAATGTCCCAATGATTCCCGGGATATCCTGGTTGGTTGTATAGAGCATGTGTTCACCAACTTCAGCATCGATATTGATACCCTTGATCTGGATGAAGCGGGGCTTTCCGTCGCTAAACACTGTACCGGCGATCGTGCGCTCGCGTTTGTCCGTGACAACGGTCAGCTTGATATATGCGTCAAATACACCGGATTTTTCCTGTGTGGTTTTTGAAACCTTGATACCGCGCTCGCGGGCAATTACCGGTGCTGATACCATGTTCACATCCGTATTCGTCGCCTTCATGATACCGGCAATCGCTGCACACTCCAATGCGTCCAGATTCATCCTGGAAACAGTACCATCATACAGGATATTGATTGCCTTGATCGGCTCGTCTGTCATTTGTCCGACAAACGCACCAAGGTTCTCCGAAAGCTTCAGCCATGGGCCCATTACCGCAGCCTCTTCGGCGGTGACGGCCGGCATGTTCAGCGAATTGGTAACAGCACCGGTCAACAGATAATCTGACATCTGCTCGGCGACCTGAACCGCAACATTTTCCTGGGCCTCGCGTGTAGCAGCGCCAAGATGCGGAGTGACAACCACATTCGGCAATCCAAATAGCGGGCTGTCTGTTGCGGGTTCCTTGGCGAATACATCAAAGGCTGCACCAGCAACATGTCCGGTTCTCAGGGCTTCTGCCAGCGCCGCCTCGTCCACCAGCCCGCCACGCGCACAGTTGATGATCCGCACACCTTTCCTGGTTTTCGCGATGTTGTCAGCAGAAAGAATATTCCGGGTCTTATCCGTCAGCGGAACATGTAGCGTAATGAAATCGGATCGCTCAAGCAGTTCCTCCAGTTCTACCTTACCCACACCCAATTTTGCTGCCCGTTCTTCTGAAAGAAACGGGTCGTAAGCAATGACTTTCATCTTCAGGCCCAGCGCGCGTTCCGCAACGATAGAGCCTATATTGCCGCAACCGATCAGCCCCAGTGTCTTGCCGGTGACCTCGACACCCATAAACCGGGATTTTTCCCATTTTCCGGCATGTGTCGACGCCGAGGCCTCGGGCAATTGCCGCGCAACTGCCATCATCATGGCAATGGCATGTTCCGCCGTCGTAATCGAATTTCCAAAAGGTGTGTTCATAACGATCACTCCTTTTTTCGAAGCCGCCGGAATATCTACATTATCCACTCCGATACCGGCGCGACCAATGACTTTCAGCTTGTCAGCCGCTTTCAGAATTTTTTCTGTCACCTTGGTGGCAGACCGGATGGCAAGGCCATCATATTGGCCAATCACCTGGCGCAGGCGGTCCTTGTCCTTGCCAAGGTCAGGTTCGAAATCCACGTCGATTCCGCGATCCCGAAAGATTTGCACGGCAGTTTCAGACAGTTTGTCAGATACGAGAACTTTGGGTGCCATGGTTCAGGCTCCTCTATGATATATGAGATTGTTGGCGCGAAGGCCGCAGGATTCAGGTGTTGATTTCAGAGTTAAACGCCCAGTCCAACCAAGGCATAAGCGCAGCCACATCCGAGGTTTCCACAGTGCCGCCACACCAGATCCGCAAGCCCGCCGGCGCATCGCGATAAGCGCCAATATCATAAGCCACGCCCTGATTTTCCAACCGCTTGGCAACGGCCTTGGCAAAAACAGCCCCGTCCTTGATGCGAGTATCCGAGAACTTGAGGCATACGCTTGTATTGGACCGCGTCTCCGGAGCTTCTGCCAAAAAATCAATCCAGTCATGATCCCGGACAAACGTCTCTATTACCGCCGTATTGGCATCTGCACGCGCGATCATTCCCTTCAGGCCACCAACGGATTTTACCCAATCCAGCGCCACCAGATAATCCTCGACGCACAGCATGGACGGGGTGTTGATCGTCGCGCCCGAGAAAATTCCTTCGATCAGCTTACCGCCCTTGGTCAGACGGAAAATTTTAGGCAACGGCCAGGCAGGTATGTAGCTTTCCAACCGCTCTACAGCACGCGGGCTGAGAATCAGCATCCCGTGTGCCGCCTCGCCGCCAAGGACTTTTTGCCAACTGTAGGTGGTGACATCCAGCTTGTCCCAAGGCAGTTCCTGCGCAAATACCGCCGAAGTTGCATCGCACAATGTCAGCCCCTTCCGGTCAGACGCAATCCATCCGCCATCCGGAACACGTACACCCGACGTCGTTCCATTCCATGTAAACACAACGTCATGATCAAAATTGACGACAGAAAGATCAGGCAGTTTTCCGTAATCCGCTTCGTGCACTTTCGCGTCCAGCCTTAGCTGTTTGATCACGTCAGTAACCCAGCCTTTGCCAAAGCTTTCCCATGCCAGCATTTCAACCGGACGTTCGCCCAGCATGGACCACAATGCCATTTCAACAGCCCCTGTATCCGAGGCGGGAACGATGGCGATGCGATAGTCAGCCGGTATTTCCAGCAACTCACGCGTGGTATCAATGGCCTGTTTCAGCCTTTCCTTGCCAACGGCTGCGCGATGTGACCGCCCGAGTGGTGCGCCAGATAAAGCATTCAATGTCCAGGTGGGGTTTTTGGCGCAGGGGCCGGATGAAAAACGCGGATTGGCCGGCCGCGTGGCCGGGATCGCAGGTTCAGTCATGGTATCCTTCCAGATAAATGCCCCTCGTTGGGGAGGGGTGTCCCACCTCTGGCAATACGGGGGTAGAAAAGCTGGTGCAAGCGAAAAAAATGCGCTAATGCGCCGCATGAATGGCAAAAAACGACAACGTTTTCGGCATTGGAAGAAAAACACCGTGTTTGTAACAACCCTTTTGACAGATCCTGCCCGCCCATCGCTTGATAGCGCATTGGTTGAATCCCTCAGGAATGCCTGGGGTGGGGGCAAGGCCTATTGGCTTTCACCAAACGAAGCCGCAGAATTTACAGTGGAGAACCTTCCAACGAACCGCTGGGATGTGTGGCAGGATCTACAGAAGATGCAGGTCGATTTGGTTGTTCAACCCGCTTCCAACCGACGGAAAAAACTGCTCTTGGCGGATATGGACAGCACGATGATCCGGCAGGAATGTATTGATGAACTTGCAAGCCAGGCTGGAATAGGATCGAAAGTTGCCAAGATTACCATGCGCGCGATGAACGGAGAGCTTGACTTTGAATCGGCGCTGCGTGAACGGGTTTCACTGTTACGCGGACTCAGCGCATCTGTCATTGAGCAAGTAGTGAAAGAACGCATCACGCTTATGCCCGGAGGCGCCTTCCTGCTGGCAACAATGAAGGCTAACGGGGCCTATACGGCCCTTGTTTCCGGCGGTTTTACGGCCTTCACGGAACATGTGGCAGCACGGCTTGGGTTTGACGAACATCGCGCAAATTCGCTGATCATTGAAAATGGCAAACTGACCGGAAATGTCGCAGAACCCATTTTGGGGCGCGCGGCAAAGGTTCAGGCATTGAATGATCTGGCGTCACAACTGGACATCGGGGCAAATGACGCATTAGCCATTGGCGACGGGGCCAACGACTTGGGTATGTTAAATCTTGCCGGAACCGGCGTTGCGCTTCATGCCAAACCGTCAGTGGCGGCCAAATGTGACGTCCGGATCAACCACGGTGATCTGACGGCAGCGCTTTTTCTGCAGGGGTATCATCGCAGCGAATTTATCGAACCCGATCCGCATCTATGACAGCGCCTTGGCGGGTCGGATAAAAGCCGCCTCAATACCATTACAGTTCCGTATTGGCGCATTGACGCGTTTCATGGCGGCCGGATGATCAGCCTCTAAAACGCCCAATTTTATAAGAATGGAGGAAATTGCACATTCGGACGCGCGCGTCGTCCCATCGCTGATCTTCAAAGCAATACCCAGTTTTTTCTCAGGCAGAATAGCGACAAAAACCGCTTCTGCCCCTGTTTTTACGGCAGCATTGCCATCCATTGCCTGCATCAGTTCCGTGCAGGCACGCCCCTCACCCGCCACGAGATCCGGATATGCAATCATTGCTCTTACCAATCGCGCGGCGGCGCGCTCGCGCCGATCGCCAAATTCTTCTCTGGCGGCAGCAAAGAAGGCCATCGCCCGCGCCAGCCCATGCACTGTTGTTGCAAAATTCGGGGCCGAGCAGCCATCAATTCCATATCCGGGGCTTTCCATACCGGTTACATTTTCAAATGCCTCACGCACTGCCAGTTGCACGGGGTGGGTTGGGTCGATGTACTCTGTACCCCCACCCAGATGCCTGTTCAAAGTCAAAAACCCGGTGTGCTTTCCCGAACAATTGTTATGGGTCTGATCAGGCGCTTTATGATTACAGATCAGCTTTTCCAATGCATCACTGTCTCGCGGCATATGCGCACCACAACGCAGGTCCGTCTCACTTAGCCCCAGATCTGCCAACCAACGGGCAATACGCCCTGTATGGTTCTCAGCCCCCTGATGGGATGCGCAGGAAAGTGCCAAGTGCTCATCCTGCAGTCCCGCGGTTTCGGCGGCGCCACTTTCCAGCAAAGGCAGAGCCTGAATCATCTTGCAGGAGGAGCGGGGCAGGATAACCTGATCCGGGTCCCCCCATACCTGAACGATGCCGCCAGAAGCATCGCAAACCACGGCATGGCCGGTGTGCGTAGACTCAAGAAATCCCCCGCGCCAAATCTCTACCATTGGAATTGGGGTGATCATGGCCGGATTCTCCTTGCATCTGCGCAGTTTTTCGCCAAGAGGGCTTTTAACTATCGGCATTAATACGTTAATGTGTCTGTATCGAGTTGAAAACGCGTGTACTTGGAAAAGATCCGGAAAAAGGACCGCTGAGACACGCATATGTTGAGGCGTGAACAGCTGGAGGCTGTGGAAAATGAAATTACTTTTGGCACGAACCCTGGGTGGTGTGGTCTTTGCATTGGTCGCTACGGGCGTATCCGCACAGCAATCCACGAATCGCGTGGCGGCAAAAACCGACTGGAGCGTTTTCGTCGAAAGCAATCCAACCGAATGCTGGGCCGTATCCAGCCCCAAGAAAACTGTAAACACGAAAGACGGCCGCCCGGTTGCGGTTCGTCGCAGTGATATTTTGCTGTTTGTTTCCTACCGTCCCGGCTCAAACGTAAAGGGAGAGATTTCTTTTACTGGCGGCTATGGCTTCAAGGCTGGCTCAACAGTCAGTATGGAAATTGACGGCAAGAAATATGATCTGTTTACAGATGGTGAATGGGCATGGCCCGCAACAGGCGGTGACGATTCCAAGATCATGACGGCAATGAAACGCGGGTCTTCCGCGGTGTTAAAAGGTGTTTCCGGACGATCCGGAACCGTAACAACAGATACTTTCTCTTTGCTCGGTTTTACAGCCGCTGTGGAAGAAGCCGAGAAACGCTGCGGAGGCTGAACGCACTTCCGATAAAGTTCTGACGCCCCGGCACAGTTTTGTTGGGGCGTTTTCTTTGTCAAACAAGCCGGAATCCTGTAAGAAGCACAGCCAACCCAATGAAAGGCAATGCCATGACGGCCAAAACGCCCATAACACAGGACCTTGTGACCATTCCCCGCAAGGAAAAAAAGGGCGAAAAAACAAACCTCGTCGGCCTCACACGTGGTGCTTTGCAAGAGGCCCTGATCGCGGCGGGCATCCCCGAACGGCAGGGTAAAATGCGCGCAGGGCAGGTTTGGCAATGGATGTATCAGAAAGGCGTGCGCAGTTTTGATCAAATGACAAATCTGGGCAAGGAACTGCGGGTGCGGCTGGCAGAAACCTGTGAAATCCGCGTTCCCGAGGTTGTTACCCGTCAAATATCCGAAGACGGCACACGAAAGTACCTCGTGCGAATTGCCGGTGGTCACGAGGTAGAGGTGGTTTACATCCCCGAGGAGAACCGCGGCACGCTTTGCATATCCTCTCAGGTCGGCTGTACATTAACCTGCTCATTCTGCCACACCGGCACACAGAAACTGGTTCGCAATCTGACCGCGGCTGAAATTATCGGCCAGGTGATGATCGCAAGGGATGATTTGGGCGAATGGCCGAAACCGGGTGTCCCAAACCCACCCGAAGCCCGGCTTCTTTCCAATATCGTGCTCATGGGCATGGGTGAGCCTTTGTACAACTTCGAAAATGTGCGGGATGCCATGAAAATTGCCATGGACCCTGAAGGTATTTCCCTGTCCCGGCGCCGTATAACGCTGTCCACTTCAGGAGTCGTGCCAGAAATTGCCCGTACCGCGCAGGAGATAGGGTGCCTGCTGGCCGTTTCATTCCATGCAACTACAGACGAAATTCGCGACAAGCTTGTGCCCATCAACAAGCGCTGGAACCTCGAAACACTTCTGGCAGCATTGCGCGCATATCCCAAGGCCAGCAACAGCGAACGCATTACTTTTGAATACGTTATGCTGAAGGGCGTGAACGACAGTGACGAGGATGCACACCGGTTGGTTCAACTGATAAAGGGGATACCGGCCAAGATTAACCTGATCCCATTCAACGAATGGCCTGGTTCACCTTACGAACGCTCCAGCAACAACCGCATTCGCGCCTTTGGCGATATCGTCAATGCGGCAGGCTATGCCAGCCCCGTACGCAAACCGCGCGGCGAGGACATAATGGCGGCTTGCGGTCAGTTGAGATCAGAAACGGAAAGGGCGCGCAAGAGCCGCGCTCAGATAGCAAAAGAAGCAGGGATATGAGCGTTACACGGTCCGAGATCAAATCTGCATCAGTCCGAATTCTGCCATTCATACAGCGCACCCCGATAATGACTTCTGACAATTTCGGACTGGGGTATCCCATTGACCTGAAGCTGGAGCATTTACAGCTTTCGGGAAGCTTCAAAGCACGTGGCGCTTTCAACAACCTTCTGGCGCGTGAAGTGCCTGCAACAGGTATTGTTGCAGCATCAGGCGGCAATCATGGTGCGGCTGTTGCAATGGCAGCCAAACGATTGGGTGTTCGTGCGCGGGTTTACGTTCCCGAACTGGCGGGTTCTGAAAAAATTTCCCTTATCAAACGTTCCGGGGCTGATCTGGTAGTGGTTCCTGGCGACTATTCCCAAGCTTTCCTTGCGGCAGAGGCGTATGAAAATGAAACGGGGGCGATGCAGATTCACGCCTATGACAGGCCTGAAACCGTGGCCGGCCAGGGAACCCTTGCGCTTGAGTGGGAAGAGCAGGGCATGAAGGCCGATACCATTATGATTGCTGTCGGCGGCGGTGGCTTGATCAGCGGTGCTTTTGCCTGGTTTCAAGGAAACCGCAAGATTGTTGCTGTTGAGCCGGAAAGGGCGCCAACACTACACCGGGCACTAAAAAACGGCCCGGAAACCGAAGTGGAGGTTTCCGGTGTTGCCGCCAATGCCTTGGGAGCCAGGAAAATTGGCCGGATTTGCTATGACTTGGCTCAAGCTCAAAACGCAGAAAGCCTGTTGGTCAGCGACGCGGCCATAATGGACGCCCAGAAACTGTTGTGGCAAAGCCACCGCCTGCTGGTCGAGCCAGCCGGCGCCACAGCTCTGGCGGCCTTGTCTTCCGGCGCCTACCGGCCGCAACCCAATGAACGCGTTGCGGTATTGCTTTGCGGAGGAAATGTTGCATCAGACCCGCTGATCGCAGCGGGTTAGACGCAAGATCCTCTCTGCCTTCAATCTTCGATCAGATCAACGGCTTCCTGTGCTGTCTCGACAAAATGAAACAGCTGCAGATCTTCGGCCGAAATCGTGCCTGCTTCTGCCAGAGCGTCCAAATTGATGATCTTTCGCCAGAATATCAAGTGTGTTTCCGTGATGATCAACGGCCCGCCACAGCCAATGCTTTTTACCGCGGATCGAAATCACCACCTCGTCCAGATGCCATTTATCGCCAACTGGTGGGCGGTTTTGCCGGATCGATTTAGCATATTGACGATCGAATTTCACCACCCAAAATCGGATGGTTTCATGGCTGACAATGATCCCGCGTTCGGCCAACAAGTCCTCAACATCTCGCAAGCTCAAGCTGAAACGGAAGTATAGCCAAACGGCGTGTTCGATGATTCCAGATGGGAAACGGTGACCTTTGAAGCCGGGGGAATTCTTGCAGTTTGTCATGGTGAGCAACTAAGATCGAGATGATAACCCGTCAAGTTGACAATACCCCGTGTGGTTTTGCTCGTGCCACCGTCAGTAAGTTGACAATACCGCCCTCGCGATTGCGAAGGGTGAAATGGAACCCGCCGCAGTATTTATTCCGAAAACCGTTGATGTGGCCGCAGGCAACCAGCAGCGGGCCCCGAAGTAATCCGTATTCCTTTTGTGGTGAACGACAAACTTGCCTCGCTTCGGGGGCCGGTTTTTCTTGTTTTCCTCCCACATATAACGTATATTACGTATAATACGTAATATACGTCAGGAGGTGTAAAATGTCTGGAAATATGATCATCGAAGAGTTTCCCAAAAGCCGCGTGAACCGCCGCGCCGGGGATGTTTGGGCTGCTGCTGCACGGGGGCCGGTAAGCCTTTCAGATCATGGCAGATCGAGGTTTGTTGTTATGACACGAGAAACATTCGATGCTTTATCAAGGCAGGCCGACCCCCGTATTGCGAGAGCAACCGCCGATATTTCCAATGAAGAAGCGGCGGCGCTGACTCGCGTATTGGAGGGTGTTATTGATGCCGATTGACAAGCCTGCAATTGGCGATATTTGGCGCTACCCCTATCTTTGGGAGTGGCAAGACAGACTTGGAGAAGATGGAGGCCGCAAGCCACGCCCCACTCTGCTTTCCGCAGTGGTGCCCGTGGCCGACACAAAAACACATCTCGATCTATTGCCAATCACAGGCACGGAGCCGCTGGATGGGCGGGATGCTTTGGAAATTCCTGCAGGAAACCCGTCGTGCGGGCTTGAGCGAATACAAGCGCCTTTGGATCATCTTTGATGAACACAACAGGGATATTCTTGAGGAGTCCTTTTATTTCGAACCAAACGGGAAGATCGGCGCGTTCTCGAAAGCCTTCACCAAACAGATAGCCAAGCGATTTATGGCCGCATACACAAGTGGTGCGGCACAGCGCGGCTGTCGATCGGTCAGAGTGAAACCATAAACAAGCTGACCAAACAAATCCAGCGCACATGGGAATCGGCCCAGTTTTATATCGGGTTTCACGTTGACCTCAAGGGCAGGAAGCGCAAGGCAGCCAAAGGCTGGCCACCGAATTTGTCGAAGCCAGCATGTCCGGCGATGGTGTCGAGCTGTCACGCCGCACGCCGGACAATATTTCCGCAATCCAGCGCGACGGGGTTTTGTCCAAGGGGCGGTAATGGTTTCCGCATGAATGGCCCGTCGATTCCTTCAACAAAGATAAATCTGCCGTCGAGCGCTGTTTCCTTCCCGTTTTCGTAAGAAACAATTGGGTTGAACTCTGTTATTATATAAACGCCGCGCCAAAACGCTTTCCGCTTCCTGTTTCTTTGTTTCTGACCGCCTTTTCCCTCTGTATTTCCCCAATAGAAAATACCTATATTCCCGTCTGAATTGACAATAATAGGCGTCCCGTCTTTTTGTGCAATATTGTTAACGGCGGAATAAAAACCTGCCAAAACGTGGCAGACAGGGCTGCCTGATACTGCAGCCTTCACAGCCCATCTGCACGATCTACGGCCATTATGATACCCCTAAATCATTCGGCCACATGTGTCACATGTCTGATATATTATCAGGCTACCATCCCCCTGAAAACGCAACAGGGGGCGATCATGATTCTGAATATACAAGGTCTGACCAAAAAATTCGGTGTAAATACGGCTGTTGATAATGCTTCATTCGCATTGGAAAAGCCGCAAATGATAGGGATTATCGGGCGGTCGGGGGCCGGAAAATCCACGGTGTTGCGGATGGTCAACCGGATGACGGATGCCACCGATGGCATTATTGAATTCGAGGGTCGCAACATCCTGACCCTGACGGGGCGGGCCAAGCGGGCCTGGCAGGCAGATTGTGCGATGATCTTTCAGCAGTTCAACCTGATCCCGCGCCTGGACGTGATGACCAATGTGTTGATGGGTCGGTTGATTGACCACAGTGCAATCGGCTCGATCTTGCGGCTTTTTACCCGCGATGAGCGCCTTCAGGCGCTGGCCGCGCTGGACCGGCTGGGCATTGCCGAACATGCGATAAAACGGGCCGAGGCCCTGTCCGGCGGGCAGCAACAGCGTGTCGCGATTGCCCGTGCTCTGGTTCAGGATCCGAAGATTATTCTGGCAGACGAGCCTATTGCTTCGCTTGATCCTATGAACGCACAAATCGTAATGGACGCCTTGCGCGACATTCATGAACGTGACGGACGCACCATTATCGCCAACCTGCACACGCTGGATACCGCGCGCAACTATTGCGACCGCGTGATCGGGATGCGTGATGGCAGGATTGTGTTTGACGGTGCATCCCACGAACTAACAGAAACGGCCGCCCGTGAAATCTACGGCGCCGGTGCCGAGTTTGACGAGGCAGCGACCTCGACCTCGATCAGTGCCATTTCGAATACCGCCATTGCCGAGCCTGCGCTCGCGGTTGCGGGATAGCCGCCCTTTTGGGCAACCAACCGCCTCAGGTTCTGGGGATTGATATTGTATCAAAGGAACGACTTATGAAACTTTCTGCTCTTGTTAAAGCAACGGCTATTGCCGTTACTGTTGCCACACCGTTGATGGCTGGCGCCGACACGATCACAGAATTCCGTATCGGCATTCTGGGCGGTGAAAACGAAGCCGACCGTCTTGCCAACAATGAATGCCTGGTCAAGCGTTACGAGACCCTGCTGGGTGTTCCGGTAAAACTGTTCCCTGCTGCGGATTATGCCGGTGTTATCGAAGGCCTGCTGGGCGGCACACTGGATTATGCCGAGCTGGGTGCCTCGGGGTATGCCGCTGTTTATCTTGCGAATCCTGATGCGGTCGAGCCGATTGCGACCACTGTTCAAACCGATGGCTCCTCCGGCTATCACTCCGTCATGGTTACGCGTGCCGACAGTGGTATCGAAACCCTTGACGACATGAAAGGCAAGCGTCTTGGTTTTGCTGATCCCAACTCCACTTCGGGCTATCTGATCCCTTCGGTTACCTTGCCAAAGCAAGGCTATCCCATCGAGGATTTCTTTGGTGAAACATCTTTTTCCGGCGGCCACGAGCAAAACGTTCTGGCTGTGCTGAATGGCGATGTTGATGCTGGCGTAACCTGGACATCCGGTGTTGGCGAATGGGAAGAGGGTTACACCTCGGGCAACCTGCGCAAGATGGTGGACAAGGGTCTGCTTGACATGAACGACCTGAAACTGCTGTGGACATCGCCATTGATCCCGAATGGCCCGCTGGTGCTGCGCTCAAGCCTGCCTCAGGACATCAAAGAAAAGATCATTGCCTCGATGATGTCCATGCCAAAGGACGATCCAGAGTGTTTCTTCAACGCTCAAGGTGGCGAGTATTCAGGTTTGATCCGTGTAACACCCGAGTTTTACGAAACAATCATCGCGGCGCGTAAAGCCAAGATCGAAAACAGCAACTAGATCTCCCTTAACTTGCGCACCCGCGACGACAGCGGGTGCGCCTTTTATTACGGGTGGGGAAAACCATGTCAGATTCGCTGGCGACGGCCGCTATTGCCGCGCAATACGAAATCGCCGAACGCCGCCGCCGTGTCTATTCCGGTCTGGTGCTGATCTTTATGGTGGTTCTGGTAATAGGTGGTGTGCGCATCGCCGAGGATGTCAATGCGGGGGGGCTATGGTCCGGCTTGCCGAATATCTTTGACTACCCTGCCGATATTCTTGGTCAAGCCTACACCAAAGGTTGGGAATTCTGGACCATTCCGTTTACCGTGCAACATGCGGATCACGGGATCAGTCATACCTACTTCTATTATCTGGTAGAAACCTTGAATATGGCGCTGGTTTCCACGCTGATAGGTTTCTTTCTGGGGGCAATCATAAGCATTCTGGCATCGCGAAATCTGGTAAAAAACCGCGTGATTGTCTGGGTCACCCGTCGCGTTACCGACATTTCCCGCGCTTTCCCCGAGATTGTGATTGCGCTGTTTTTGATCTTTATCTTTGGTAAAAATCCTATCGCTGCCGTGGCCGCTATCGCCTTTCACACAACCGGTGCATTGGCAAAACTGTTTTCCGAGGTCAATGAAAACACGGATATGAAACCCTGGGAAGGGCTCGAGGCGTCGGGCGCCAGTTGGCTGCAAAAAATCTGGTTCGGCATTATTCCCCAGGTCTGGCCCAACTGGATCAGCTATGCGCTGTTGCGTCTTGAAATCAACGTGCGCGCCTCGGCTATTCTGGGGTTTGTCGGCGCGGGCGGATTGGGCCAACAGTTCAAAACTTTTGTTGACTGGAAATTCGGCGCGGATATTGCCGCGATCATCTTGTTGCTGATCTCTGCCATCATTCTGATTGACCAGTTGTCCACTTGGGCGCGGCATTATTTCATCGGCAAAGAAGCACATTAAGGGGGGTGATATGAGCACACCTGATCTGGAAACACTGGCAGCGACCTATCCCCGGGCGGTCAATCGAAACTGGCGGGCACTGGTCGGCTGGCTGGGCGGGCTGGTCGTATTGGTTGGCTATCTGGCCTATATCTGGCAGGCATTCGATGTGTCTTCCGCACTGGCGCGGGCAAATATGGACCGGGCGCGGATACTGGCCTTGGATTCCTATGCCTACAAACACCATGTGGAGCTGTCGTTGAAAACCGGCAAGCTGATGGTCAATCTTGAAGGGAACCGCCGCGCGGCCTTTAAAGAATTGCCCGAATGGGTGGAGCAAGACGGTGAAATCACCCGCGTTGAAATGCCCGCAGGCGAAATTGCGTATATATCGCAACAGGGATTGCGACTGGAACACAACGGCGAGGTGATTGCCGATATTACCGTTACTGCCGACGGGCCGGTTCTGAATACCCCCGCGCAAGACTGGATGCGCATTGCCCCGAATAAAATCGAGGGCCGCCCACACCGGTTGACCCGTTTCATAGTCACCAAAAACAAGATTACCCTGCATGTCTACTCCATTGGCTGGGAAAACTTCTGGTTCGACAATTCGTCACCCTTGCACGGGATGACCCTGTGGCAGGCATTAACGGCCAGAGATATTCCCTTGTCGCAAGTTGGTGCAGAAATCTGGAGCAACAACGAATGGCAGCACGGACAAATATTTCATGCCATGCTGATCACAATTCTAATGGCGTTTTGCGGCACCATTCTGGCGGCAGTCTGCGCCCTGCCGCTCAGCTTTATGGCGGCCAAGAACATCAATCCATTATGGTTGCTGCGGGGCGTGGTAAAACGGGTGTTCGATTTCCTGCGCGGTGTTGATGCCCTGATCTGGTCGCTGATTTTCATCCGCGCCTTTGGCATGGGGCCCCTTTCCGGAATTCTGGCGATCTGGTTCACCGATACAGGCACCTTCGGAAAACTGTTTTCCGAAGCAATCGAGAATGCCGAGAAGAAACAGATGGAGGGTGTTGGTTCTGTTGGTGCCGGCAAGGTGCAGACGACATGGTTCGGCGTGATCCCGCAGGTATTGCCTGTGTTGATCTCGCAAACCCTGTATTTTCTTGAATCCAACACCCGGTCGGCCACTGTGATCGGTATGCTGGGGGCCGGCGGTATCGGGCTGAAACTGGCCGATACCATGCGCACCGGACAGGATTGGGAAAACACCATGTATATCATTACCCTGATCATAATTGTGGTGATCGCAATGGACAATGTTTCCGGCTGGTTGCGCATTCGCCTGATCAAAGGAGCAGAGAAAAACATCCTATGAAGCCGAAGCTTTCAAAAACCCCGCTTTTGCACGAGGGGGCCAGCGTGGTGAAATCCACACTTGGGCATTATGTGGAAATCGGCGCACAGGCGCGCCTGAACGAAGTAAAGTTTGGCGACTACAGCTATTGCGACCGTTTCGCGGATCTGTCTTTCTCTATCGTCGGGAAATTTGCAAATATAGCCGCCTTTGCCCGTGTAAATCCGGGCAATCACCCGACATGGCGGGCCAGCCTGCATCACTTCATGTATCGTTCCTCGGCCTATTTCGAGGGCGAGGATGACGAGGCCGAATTCTTTGAGTGGCGGCGGGAAAACCTGTGCTCGTTGGGGCATGACACATGGCTTGGCAACAGCGCACTGGTGTTGCCGGGCCGTGTGGTCGGCACGGGGGCCGTGGTGGGGGCAGGCGCAATCGTGACCAAGGATGTGCCGTGTTATGCCATTGTGGCTGGCAATCCGGCGCAGGTGATCAAAATGCGCTTTTCTGATCCTGTTATTAAACGTTTGCTGGCGCTTGAATGGTGGAATTGGGACCATGCCGCATTACACAGTGCGCTGCCTGATTTTCGCACTATGGACGTCGAAGCGTTTCTGGAAAAATACGGGGGTTAAACCCGGAATTCTCTATTCTGCCGCAATCCCGATTGCTCCGGCACTGCGGAAAAGGCGCGATCCGGCCTCGCCTGACAATGCGGCAATCCGCCCGTTGGAAAGGGTTGCCTCGATACAGCGGGTTTCACTGTTCATGATGACAAAATCCGCCCGTGTGCCAACCTTCAGTTCTCCACGATCTGTCAGGCCAAGAATGGCGGCGGGGATCGTAGAAATCATACCCCATGCTTGCCCAAAAGACATCACACCGCGGTCAACCAGCGCCCAGACGGCGCCTTGCAGGGCAGGGTAGTAGTAATCCGAGACCAGCGCATCACAAAGCCCCGCCTCAATCAGATCCAGGGCGGCGATGTTCCCCGATTGCGAGCCACCGCGCATGACATTCGGGGCGCCCATCAGGATCGGATTACCCAGATCGCGGGCTTGCGCCGCAGCCTCGCGCGTGGTGGGAAATTCGCAAATATCCGCACCAAGACCCGCAAAATACCGGCGCATCCGGGCGGTTTCATCATCATGCGACCCATAGCGAACCCCCATTTTGCCAAGTGCTGCTGCAATCTGTTTCAGGCTTTTGTCAACGGCGGGGGCATTGTCCAGCATTTCATCAACGATGGCATTGTGCTGCTGCTCGGTCCGTCCGGCCTCGGCGGCATATCCGGCAAAGCCCAGCGGGGCGGTTTCGCGGGCGTTTGCCGCATCATGGATGTGATTGTTGAATACTAGATAGTCGATGCCAAAATCCTGAAGCGCCTGTAGCATCGCACCGGCGGTGTCAACCATGTGGGTTTCATAACGGATCTGGAACCGGATATCGACCAGACTTTGTGGTTTGTAGGCGGCCCATGCCCTGAACAGGTCCAGTGCATATTCCGGGCTGCGCTTGCCCCCCAGCCATGACCAGCATTGTGCAAGAATTGCCGTGGTAACACCATTCGCGGCAAGCTCGGCATCGGCATTACGCAATCCGGCTGTCTTGTCAAAATAGACATTGGGTCGCGGTTGCAGGTGGTGTTCAAACCCGTCACCATGCAAATCAACAATTCCCGGCAGGATGTAATAGCCGCGCAGATCAACTTCGGCAAACCTGCCATCGGAAATCCGGCCTTCCGCAAAAGAAACCGCATCGTCAACAAGCGCGCCATCGCAAAGAACCTTGGCGCCGGTCAGGCGTAATCCGGAGAGTTGGGTCATTGTCATAATCCCTGTGCTGCCAGGTTTTACTACGCTTTTCAGCAAACAGTTTTATTACAGAAATCAGGCTTTAGGCGCAAAAGCGTCGCCTTTGACAACCAGTTGCGCGCGGTCCCCATGAAACCATGTGTGCCCGTGTTCTACAGGAAGTCCGTTTATATCGCTGTTCAGGCTGACGGTGCGCAAAACCGGTGCGCCTTCGGACAGCTGCAAAACCCTTGCGATCATGCCGGTCGCGCGTTTGGCGGTCAGATGGGTCCATGTGCGAACGTAATCGGCCATGCCGTTTTCCGCAAGCGCCACAGTGATGGATTCATTTGCGCGCAGGGCATCCGGTAAATCAGGCAGGCGGCCGGCGGGAAACATCGAGCGGGAATAACTGAACGGGGTGCCGTCGACCAAGCTGACCGCTTCAAAAATATGCACAGGTGCTTTGGTCGGGATATTCAGAATTCCGGCAGTTTCAGATGTGGCCGGCAATGTCTCGAGGCGCAAAACCTTGCGTGCGGTTTTGAGTCCGCTACCGTCAAGGTTCTGGCTGAACCGTGTCTTGGTTCCAAGCGGATAGTCGATTTGTGACTGGCTTATAAAGGCACCGGCCCCTTGGCGCACATGGATTCTTCCCTCGTCTTGCAACATGGCCAGCGCCCTTCGGACAGTGTGGCGATTGACGTGGAAACGCCGCGCCAACGCGGCCTCGGTGGGAAGTTTTTGCCCTTTGGGGTATTGGCCATCTGCTATTTCTCTGGATAGGGAATGGTAAATTTGCCGCCAGATTTTTTGTTTCGCCACATCGGTCATTTGTCACCCAACTTTTACAAAAATAGCGTTGCTTTACATAGTCTCGGCTGCCAGTATTTGTCTAGTTGTCTATGAATATAGACAAATGCAAAAGGTGTCTAGTATGAACACGGATTCTGAAACATTGCAGCGTCAGGCATGGATGGCCACTCTGGCCAAATCCTCTGCCGATATGCTGCTCGAAGTCTGGCAAGAGGCCGGTTTGAAGCCGGTATTTGAATGGCTTCGTACGCCGGAAATCGGGGCCGTCATGGTGCGCGGGGCGATGGGCGGCACGGGGGCGGCGTTCAATTTGGGTGAAATGACAGTAACGCGATGCTCTCTGCGCCTGCAGGATGGTGTTGTCGGGCATGCCTATGTGGCAGGACGTGATCGCAAAAAGGCCGAAATATCTGCCCTATGCGACGCCTTGATGCAAACGGATCAGGCTACGGCGGTTCGGGAAAAAATCCTTGACCCCCTCAAGGATGCGACTTTGGCCGCCCGAACCGGAACGGCACAAAAAGCAGCGGCGACCAAGGTTGATTTCTTTACCCTTGTGCGAGGAGAAGACTGATGGAAGCTGAATCCCTGAGCGGTGGTTTTGACAACGCGCCGATTGCCTCGGCCCACGCATTTCGTGTGGCGCTGGATGTCATGGCGCGCCCGGGCAAGATTGGCAAAATATCCGGCGCCCTGCCGCCCGCCCCCATGACTGTGGCCGCCGGAAGCCTGATTTTGACGCTTTGCGATCCTGAAACACCTGTCTGGCTGGCCCCGTCACTGCAAGGTGCTACAATCGCCGACTGGGTCCGGTTCCACACCGGTGCACCGCTGGTTGCCAACCGGGCCGGGGCAATGTTTGCGGTTGGCCGTTGGGAAGAACTGGCCCCGATCACGGATTTTCCAATCGGAACGCCACAATATCCGGACCGCTCTACAACCCTGATCGTTGAAATGGACAGAATGACGGCAAGCGGGCCAACCCTGCGCGGTCCCGGCATAAAAGACAGCATTCAGCTGGGCCTGCCCGATGTCAAATCCTTTCAGGCAAACGCCGCGCTGTTCCCGCTGGGGCTGGACTTCTATTTTACGGCCGGCAGTCAGATTGCCGCCCTGCCCCGCACGACAAAGCTGGAGGGATAACCCATGTATGTAGCCGTAAAGGGCGGGGAGGCCGCAATCGAAAATGCCCATTCCTGGCTGGATGAAATACGCCGCGGGGATACAGATGTGCCCGAACTGGGCATCGCGCAAATCCGCAACCAGTTGGCGCTGGCCGTTGACCGGGTAATGGCCGAAGGGTCATTGTACGACCCCGATCTGGCCGCACTGGCAATCAAGCAGTCGCGCGGTGACCTGATCGAGGCGATTTTTCTGATCCGTGCATATCGCACAACGCTGCCCCGTTTCGGGTCAAGCCGGCCGATCAAAACCGAAAACATGGCCTGTATGCGCCGGATATCGGCGACCTTCAAGGATGTCCCCGGCGGGCAGGTGTTAGGCCCGACATTCGATTACACCCATCGTTTGCTGGATTTCAAACTGGCGGCCGAAGGGTCGGCCGAGCCTGCCCTCAAAGCCCCAGCGCAAGCCGATGAGGTCAAGCCGCACATTACATCGTTTCTGAACGACGAGGGATTGATCCAGTCCGAGCCGCAAAATGACCAGACGCCGCCGGACCTGACCCGCGAACCGCTGGAATTGCCGGCCTCGCGTGCATTGCGCCTTCAGGCGCTAACCCGCGGTGACGAGGGGTTTGTGCTGGGCATGGGCTATTCCACCCAGCGCGGATACGGGCGCAACCACGCCTTTGTCGGAGAACTGCGTATTGGTAATGTGGCCGTCGAGGTGGATATCCCCGAACTGGGTTTCGCTGTCGAAATCGCCGATATCGAGATAACGGAATGTGAAACCGTAAACCAGTTCACGGGTTCCAAAACAGAACCACCACAGTTTACCCGCGGCTATGGTCTGGTGTTTGGCCAGTCTGAACGCAAGGCGATTTCCATGGCGCTGGTGGATCGGGCCTTGCGCTGGAAGGAACTGGGCGAGGATGACACGGGTGCCCCCGCACAGGACGAGGAATTCGTGCTGTATCACTGTGACAATATCCAGGCCACGGGATTTGTCGAGCACATCAAGCTACCACATTACGTCGACTTTCAGGCGGAACTGGAACTGGTGCGAAAACTGCGGCGCGAAGCAAATGCCGCTAGGGAGGCCGCAGAATGAGCAGCGATTACAATTTCGCCTATCTGGACGAACAAACCAAACGGATGATCCGCCGCGCCTTGCTGAAAGGGGTTGCAATACCCGGCTATCAGGTGCCTTTTGCCAGCCGCGAAATGCCGATGCCTTATGGCTGGGGCACCGGCGGGGTGCAGGTGACAGCAGCCTGCCTGCTGCCCGATGATACCTTGAAAGTAATAGATCAGGGCGCGGACGACACCACAAACGCGGTTTCCATACGCAAGTTTTTCGAGAAAACCGCAAGCGTTTCCGTAACCGAGGAAACCACCGAAGCCACGGTCATCCAGACCCGCCACCGTATTCCGGAAACCCCGCTTACCGAGGGGCAAATCCTGGTCTATCAGGTGCCGATCCCCGAACCGCTGCGTTTTCTGGAACCCCGCGAGACCGAGACACGCAAGATGCACGCACTGGAGGAATACGGGCTGATGCATGTAAAACTGTACGAGGACATCGCACGCCACGGCCATATTGCCACCGCCTATGCCTACCCGGTCAAAGTCGAGGGGCGCTATGTAATGGACCCGTCTCCGATTCCGAAATTCGATAATCCGAAAATGGAAATGGCCGGGCTGCAACTGTTCGGGGCGGGGCGCGAACAGCGGATTTATGCAGTGCCGCCGTATACCAGAGTGGTCAGCCTTGATTTCGAGGATCACCCGTTCGAGCGCGGCGGTGCACAACAGCCTTGCGGATTGTGTGCCGCTACAGACGCATATCTGGACGAGGTGATCATGGATGACATCGGCACACGGATGTTTGTCTGTTCCGACACAGATTATTGCCGCAAACGCCGCGAGGTCGGGCATGTGGGTGAAATGGGTGTGCCAAAGGCAGAGGATGCAGCATGACACCGCTATTACAGGTTTCCGGTATCTCGAAATACTACGACACCCGCTTGGGATGCCGTGATGTAAGTTTTGATCTTTATCCCGGCGAAGTTCTGGGGATCGTCGGGGAATCCGGCTCCGGAAAATCGACGCTACTGAATTGTCTGGCCGGCCATCAGGAGCCGGACACGGGCAAAGTGGTTTTTGACACGCGTGCGGATGGTCCCAAAGATACCGTTACCATGTCGGAACCCGAACGCCGGATGCTGTCGCGTACCGACTGGGCCTTTGTGCATCAAAACCCGCGCGATGGGCTGCGCATGGGGGTCAGCGCCGGTGGCAATGTCGGTGAACGGCTGATGGCCGTTGGCGCACGCCATTACGGCAATATTCGCGCCGCGGCGATTGACTGGCTGGACAAGGTGGAAATTTCGCAGGACCGCACCGATGACCGCCCATCGCAGTTTTCCGGCGGCATGCAGCAACGCTTGCAGATCGCGCGCAATCTGGTAACGGGTCCGCGTCTGATTTTCATGGATGAACCCACCGGCGGGCTGGATGTGTCCGTTCAGGCGCGGTTGCTGGATTTGTTGCGCGGTCTGGTGCGCGAGCTGGGATTGTCGGCGATTGTGGTGACCCATGATCTGGCGGTCGTGCGTCTGCTGGCGGATCGTCTGATGGTCATGAAAGACGGCCAGGTGATTGAAAAAGGCCTGACCGATCAGGTGCTGGACGATCCACAGCATGCCTATACCCAACTACTGGTTTCTTCGGTTTTACAGGTTTAGATTTATGATACAGGTTGAAAACGTCTCGAAGGATTTTACGCTGCACAACCAGAACAGTGTGGTCATTCCGGTGATGGAAAATGCGAATATGACGGTCATGCCCGGCGAATGCGTGGGGCTTACCGGCTCTTCCGGTGCCGGAAAATCTACCCTGATGCGTATGATCTACGGGAACTATCTGACCCGATCGGGGCGGATCATGGTGGGTGATCTGGATGTTGTCACAGCCCTGCCGCGCGAAATCCTGGATCTTCGGCGCGATACGTTGGGCTATGTCAGCCAGTTCCTGCGGGTTGTGCCGCGCGTGCCCACGCTGGATGTTGTGTGCGAACCGATGCTGGCCGTTGGCATGGCGCAGGATGTGGCACATGCCCGCGCCCGGGAATTGTTGACCAGACTGCGTATCCCCGAACGGCTTTGGTCCCTCTCCCCGCTTACCTTTTCAGGGGGCGAGCAACAGCGGGTAAATATCGCCCGCGGTTTTGCCCATGAATATCCGGCAATGTTGCTGGACGAGCCAACCGCCAGCCTTGATGTGGCCAACCGTGAAACAGTGTTGTCCCTGATCGGGCAGGCCAAGGCCCGTGGCGCTGCCATCATCGGGATTTTTCATGACGAGGCCGCCCGCGCACAGGTTTGCGACCGTGAAATCGATGTCTCGACCTTTGCCCGAAAGGCGGTGTAAATTGACGGGTATTCTTATTCCGGTCGTTGGTCCGTCGGGCGCGGGCAAAGACACGCTGATTGATGCGGCCCGGGCGGCACGCCCCGACATCTACTTTCCCACACGGGTCATCACCCGCCCGTTCGATGCCGGAGGAGAAGTTTTCCACAGTGTTGATCCATCCGTTTTCGCAACCATGGCCGACAGCGGCCACTTTGCCTTTCACTGGCAGGCACATGGTTTGCATTACGGCATACCGGCGGAAATCATCAGGGTGCTCGAGGCCGGCCGCAGCGTTATGTTCAACGGATCGCGCGGGATCATTGATATCGCCCGCCAAAGGTTTGGAAAAGTCCATGTCATGGTTGTAACGGCCCCCGAAGACATTCTTGCCAAACGCCTTGCTGCACGAAACCGGGAACAGGCTGACGATATCAAGAAGCGCCTGAAACGGGCCGCATATGCCATTCCGTCAGGGGGTGGCGTCCGGATTATCCAAAATGACGGGCCTCTCGAAAAAAGCCGGAGTGCATTCCTGGCCGCCCTGCCTGTAAACTGTGGCGTTTAAGAATATAGAAATTCCCGTCGCTGTTTTCCCGAAGCAAACAGATTTCCCTGACTGCAAGCGGCCTTGAAAGCGGTACAGACAATTCGGATTCAAGCCGCGCCAAGACCTGTTTTCCCACTTCGGGCGGGAGTTTTCCTGTCAGGGTCATATGGAACCGGAATTCGTCAAATACATATGGGTAGCCCCATTTTTGCAGATAGTCTTCCTGAATCGCAGATAGTTTGGCTGTGCGCCGGCGTGCAAAATCCGCCTCGAACAGCGGTGCGCGAAATTCGTCCAGATCACGTACGCAATTACCGGCCAGTTCCGCCATTTCGGAGCAGTCGGAAACGGGCGCAATCGCAAGGAACCCACCAATGGATTGCAACGATACTCTGTCGATTTCAAAAGGGGGTTGCTGATAGGCAAATTCCCCCACCGCCTCGTTCAGGTCGGCGACAGTTTTGCCGTGCGCCAACCGGAAGGGCGCTTTCAACGTGCTGTGAAACCCGTATTTGCGCGGCCTGACCGTTATTTCAGAGAGGGACAATGGCAAATCGCCATAGTCGGGATGGGGCACATATTGCCCTGCCTCCGCGTCCCAGCCTAACCATTTTGCACCGAAATCCGCCAGTTCCGAACCGCTTTCGGGGGCGTAATATATCGCATATCGGGAAGAACTTGCCATCTTGTGCCTCGTTTATTCTTTTCACGCACTCTCGCATGCCATTGTCACAAAACTGCGACGAGTTTGTGTTTTGTCGGTAAAAAAGCCGGAGATTCCAATGCCCCTCCCAGAAGTACCCGCACCTGCCATCTTTGCCAATGCTCGCCTTGTTCTGTCCGACGAAGTCATTCGCGGTGGCGTTGTTGTGAAGGACGGCGTCATTGCCGAAATTTTCACCGGCACAATGGTGCCCATCGGCGCTATCAATTGCGAGGGGGATTTTCTTTCGCCCGGGCTTATCGAACTTCACACCGATAATCTGGAGCGCCATATAAGCCCCCGTCCCGGAGTTGACTGGCCTCACTCTGCTGCAATCCTGGCCCATGATGCCGAGTTCGCGGGCGTCGGCGTCACCACGGTTTTTGATGCAATGCGGGTCGGATCACTGACTTCCGGGAAAAGCAAATACAAGAAATATGCGCGGCAGATGGCGGACGAAATACTTGCCCATCGCGCGCAGGGTTCATTGCTGATCAGCCACTATTTCCACCTGCGTGCCGAAATATGCTCGGAAACCCTGATCGAGGAAATGTCGGAATTCGGGCCGGATGACAGGATCGGCATTGTATCTTTGATGGACCATACGCCGGGGCAGCGCCAGTTCGCGGATCTCGGGCAAATGCGCATTTATATGCAGGGCAAATATTCCATGTCCGACGAGGATGTCGAAGACCATTTTTCATTGCTTCGGCAGATCAAGGAAAAATACGGCGACGCAAACGAAACAGCCGCCGTTGCCAATGCAACCGCCTATGGATCGGTAATAGCCAGCCATGACGACACGACCGCAGAGCACGTTATCCAGTCGATCAAACACGGGGTAAGTTTGGCAGAGTTTCCGACCACAAAAGAAGCCGCGGCCGCCTGTCGCGAGGGTGGCGTTTCTGTAATGATGGGGGCCCCCAATCTTCTGCGGGGTGGCTCGCACTCGGGCAATGTCGCCGCCGGTGATCTGGCGGATGCGGGCCTGCTGGATATTCTGTCATCCGATTATGTGCCCGCCAGCTTGCTGATGTCCGCTGTGAAGCTGGGCGATGAAAGCGGCAACATGGCGGCCGGTTTTCGCACCGTTACCAAAGCACCTGCAATGGCAGCAAGACTAGAGGATCGCGGCGAAATCGCGGTGGGGCTTCGTGCAGATTTAACGCGGTTCCGGTTGGTTGACGCCTACCCCAGAACATGTGGTGTCTGGGTGCAGGGGAAACGCGTTTCCTAGAAATCAAACTGAAATAAAGGATTCAGAGATGAAACTACAAACAGTAGCAATAGCAACTTTACTGGCTGCCAATGCGGCGCAGGCCGAGGTAACGGTCGAAAACATCATGGTGGCACCAATCAATCTGGGTGTGGTCACCTTCAAAAGCGGCACGGAAATGTCATTCGATGTTGGCATAGGTTCCGGTGCCACCCATTGGGCCGGTCAGGATGCGGATGCCTTTTACACATTGGCCGACCGCGGCCCCAACATCAAATGCAAAAGTGCTGAAAAGGTAACCGGCCTTGGGTTTGATGTGATGTGTGCGGGTGAAAAAGGCTCCAAGATTTTCCCCATGCCCGATTTTACACCTGTAATTCTGGAATACCGCTGGGAGACAAACGGTATTGAACTGCTGCGCGAGATCCCTCTGACCGGCCAATCCGGGAAACCGATCAGCGGCATCACCAACCCGCTGACGGTCACCAATACAGAATCTGCATTCGGGGCGGATGGCGTGCAAATCCCGTTTGACCCCTCGGGATTGGACACCGAAGGTCTTGCCGTTGCCCCCGACGGTAGTTTCTGGATTGGCGAGGAATACGGTGCCTCGATTTTGCATGTCTCTGCTGACGGAAAGATTCTGGCGCGGTTCGTTCCCGAAGGTATGGAAACAGACCTTGCTGGCGCCGATTACCCTGTATATGGCGCGCTGCCGGCGATCATTGCAAAACGCAAGCTAAACCGCGGAATCGAAGGTGTTGCCTTGTCTCCTGATGGTTCTGCACTGTATTTTGCAATGCAAAGCCCACTGGCAAACCCCGACGTCGCCGCCTACAAAAACGGCGCTTTTCTGCGGATATTCAAGTTTGATATCGCCGGCCAATCCGTTACTGGTGAATGGCTGTATCCGATGGATGATCCGACCGGTTTTGTGAGCGACAATGCAGCAACCGCGCGCACGAACAAAGACGTGAAGGTTTCGGAACTTGCCATGTTGCCAGATGGCCAATTGCTGGTTCTTGAACGTATTTCCAAAACCACGCGGTTGTATAGGGTCGACCCTGACGGTCCGCCAACCGTGCCGGGCCGGTTTGATGACCCCGCAACCACGCCAACACTTGAACAGCTAGGCGCAGGGGAACTGGCTACAGCCGGGGTAACACCACTGGTTAAAACATTGGTGCTGGACAGCGATACACTGGCAGGAAAACCCGTCAAGAAGCTGGAGGGGATCGCCATAATGGGCCCCAATCAGTTGATTATGGTAAATGACAACGATTTCGGCCTCGGCGGCGCAACCCATATGCTGCGCCTGACTTTTCCGCAGGATATCGAACAGACTGAAAACTGATCACATCGGCCTAATCCGAATTGTCACGTAAATGACGAATGGTTTCTTTGGTTTACCAAAGGGGCCATTTTTAATCTTCTCACCTGCAACCGAAATGAAACTGTCACAATGCGTGGCTAGACTTGGGCTGCGGCAACAACAGCCAGATGAGCAACAAATCAGGATGTCCGTCGTCATATAAAATGGGACATCAGAGCGGTTTGAGTTATGGAGGTTCTGGTTCGTTTGTGTGGCTGATTATGCAGCTTGATTTTGGTGTTGCAAGCGGCGTTTCTGGATTGTCAGTTTCTTGATCTGTTTCCTTTCTCTGATGATGGCTTTATCGCGCCCAAAATAGACGTCGGCTGGCGTGGCAATCCCCCTAAATATAGTGGTGTTCACGCGTAGAATTTTCTTGGCATAATATTTGAGGAGATTTTGATGAAGAACAAACGATATAGCGACGCGCAGATTATGTATTGCCCGGCAGGCGATGTTTACATCGCTGAGAGGGGGATTCTGAAGCAGGCCGAGTGCGGTGTGCCCGTGTCCGAGCTTTACCGCGTGACGTTGTTCAAACTCTCGTGGTAGCGCTGGTTGTTATAATAATCGACGAAGGCCCCAATCTGACGTTCAAGATGGCCAACATCGTTTTGCGGAATTTCCGCAAGTTGGGCGCCAATCATCGTGCCGACCCCAATGCTCCTAAGGGAACACTGATCTGACTGAGCAGCACAAGTATCCCGGCTTTCAGGTTTGTGAATCCGAGGGCGACGAGCAAAGGCGCGACCAGCAGAACACTGACGCCAAAACCGCTGATGGCTTCCAGAAAAGGAGAAACACCAATCACGAGCGTGACCACCTGCAACTCTTTCGAACCTATTAGGCTTGTCAGCAGATGGACGATTTTTTCGAGATTGCCGGTAACAGACTGAAACTTGTATAGCAGAAGACCCGGAAAAAGCACGGTCAACACGCCAAAAGAAATTCCGATAGCCCGTCTCATGGCGTCGGCATTGGTTTGAACAATTTGATCCAGATCCCCGATGATCAGGGCGGCTACGAGGAATGCAACTAGTGCTGAAATTAGGCTCGCCCGGAGACCCGTCTGCTTAAGTCCAAGCAACAGAACAAACGGCAATATCAGGGGAACTGGCGCGAAATAGATCATGATCATAGTGTCTCCGGAGTGATTCATCCGAAACTGGCGGCGTGCTCGCCGCCAGTCTCATGCGTGTTGTAGGTCTGGCTAGGCAGCCCGCGCAGCGTGTGATTTTTTGCTTGGTCGATGCCCTTTGTTCTCAAAAAGGGTCAGCTATGGAGTAGATGTATCTGGTCGATCCGTCTGCATTGTTGTTTTCATATATCGCTTTGGTGAGGTCTTTGCTCAGTACCAAGTGACCGGCTACATCGCCCTCCAAAATGCTTTCACCTAGTGCGAATACCTGGTCATCGTCATCTTCAAAGCGAGAGAAAATCAAACGTGCAACGTCTTCGTTGGAAATGGATGAAAAAATGCTATCGGCAGTGACTGTTCCGTTGGCCAGCGCCTCAAGATTCAGAGGTAGATCATGGGTTTGCATTGATTTGCTCCATCTATTGCTTGTTGGAGATTGTCATTTTGAAAACGCTTTAGTGCTTTGGCCACGCTGCTAGCGGTGCTTGGCGCCACCACAGTCAATGGAAGGCGGCATTCTTGTGGGCAAAGACCAAGCAGGTGCATGGCATGTTTCACAGCAGTTGGATTTGGGGCGGTCGGTAGGGTCGAAGCGGGGTAGTTTTGCGGGTCGGCCCGAGTTGAAAACCATCCTCGATTTCATCCACCCAGACGAAACACTGGTCGTGACGCGCATTGATCGCCTTGCCCGCTCGCTCAGCGACCTCCAGACGATTGTTCAAACACTCAAGGTCACCCGGCGCGGAACACCGCCATAGAAAGACAGCGCCTGCACGAAGGCATCCAGCACCATCTCCTGGCTCTCACCGGGACAGGCCTCCACAAAAGGTTTGCGGCTGTGGCACAGGCGGAAATGAGCGACCTTGATCTTCTGCTCGACACCGCCCAACACAACACGTTCCTCGCTCCAGTCAAATTGCACTGCGGCGCCCGCCGCAAAATGCAGCGGGATAAAAGCCTCGCCCGGACCGCCAGCACGCTTCAGATTACGGTCAAAGCGTTGACCGGCGAATACGACCCGGTGTAGTCCTCTGCCACGAGATGCTCGTAAAGCCTCAAGGCCGTCCGCCGGTCCCGACGCGAGCGCTTCAGGTCTTGCTCGAAAAGCTCCTGAAGCCGGATAGCAAAGCCGTTGCACAGCTTGTGCCGAACTGGCGGCGACTGACGCTGGTAGCTCGGCGGGCTGTCTTCCTTCAAACACTTCTTGATCGTGTTCCGCGACAGCCCCGTCGCCCGCGCAACCGACCGAATGCTGCGCCCTTCAACCAGCACCCATCGCCGGACCTTCGATACACTTTCCATCAATAACACCTGCTCTTTCCTCCGCACTTGAAGTGCGGATATTAACGAAACAGGTGGGTCAATTTTACTCGCTCATAACCCACCTAAGTGGGTCAGTTTTGCACGCTGATTCACATCCCGATCTGGGTCGGATGCACACCATACTTCTTCGACAGCTCCGCCATCGTCATTTCCTCGCGGATCGCTTCAAGCGCAACTTTCGCTTTGAAATCTGGCGAATGGTTCTTTCGTTTCGTCATTGGGAATCGTCTTTCTTGTCAGGCGATCCATCTTAACAACTGGTCCGAATTCCCGCGTTCACCTCTCCCGCCATAAACCGCAAGGCTGGTGTTTCGTTCTGGCATGGTACGTCTTTCTGAATTATTTATGAACACTATGTCTAATTTGTTTGATTCAACAAGGGTAAATCCTCTCGTATTCGTTGTTCCTCAGGGGGTTCGTTCCCAAGAATGGCTGCCGCGACCCAGAGGGGCAGCCAGCGCTCGAAAATGCCCAGGCCGGCCCCTGGGGCCGGTGTTTCCGTCGTGTTGTGAGATTTCTTCTCCGGTGCTTGCCGATCAGGAAGCCCGCGTTTTCGGGGGTGCTGCGCTCAGCGCGGCGATCCGGTCGAGTTCGCGTTGAAGTTCGAGACGGTCCATCGCATCGACCGGCAGCGCCACCAGGGCTTCGATACGGGCACGCAGTGTCTGATAGGCGGTCTCGAATGCCGCTTTCTGCTGGTCGGCCGGGCCGATGGGGGCCGCGGGGTCGGGCAGGCCCCAGTGGGCGCTGAGCGCCGGGGAAAGCCATATGGGGCACGGCTCGGCTGCGGCTGCATCGCAGACGGTGAAGACGAGGTCCATGCGCGGGGCATCTTCGCCCTCGAAACCTGCGGTGTGCTTGGATTCCAGCCTGGACGTTTCGTGCCCGTGCCTCGAAAGGGTTGCCAGCGCGAAGGGGTTCGGATGGGTCGCCGGGTTCGTCCCCGCGGAAAAGGCCCGAAACCTTTCCCCCCCGAGGTCACGCAGCAGGGCCTCGGCCATGATCGAGCGCGCCGAGTTCGCGGTGCAGATGAAAAGGACGTTCAGCGGTCCATCGGGCATGTTCGAGACTTTCGTAAAAGAGACAAGGTGGCGTGCGGCGAGAGGGGCGCAGGCATCGGGGCGACCGCCGCAGCAGTCCGTCACCAGATGTTCGACCAGGGCGCCAATGGCTTGCAGCCTTACTGCGTAGAACAGATTGCGCCCGGATCGTCTGCGTTCAAGCAGCCCGGCGGCGTTCAGCGTCGACAGGTGGTTTGACAGCGTATTCGCCTTCAGCCCCGATGCGGCCATGATTTCGGCCGGGCGCATTGCGTCGGGTGCGCGGCGTGCCAACAGTCGAACGATAGCCAGACGGTCCGGATGCGCCAGTGCGGCGAGAATGGGAATTGATGCAGTCGATTCCATAATTCATGAATTATGGAAATATTGGCCGTCGCGCAACCCCGAATTTTCGTAAAGTCTGGCATTCGCCCACTGCCAGAGGGACTCGTGGAAGCCGGGGCACAGGTCCGCAACATGAAACGGGCGGCCTACTGGCCGCCCGCCCCTATCGTGTTAGTGGTGTCAGGACGTGTATTCCTTGGACTTGAAGGATACCGCCCTGGCCTGCGGTGGCCGGAAACTCATCCTGGGGCGTGCGCATCACCAGGCTTGAAAGCCTTTCCCGCAGCACCGGCATGTCGAACGGCTTGGTCACATAGTCGGCAGCCCCCGCCCGCATCAGCCGCACCGCCTGGTCGATGCCGCCATGGCCGGTGATGAACAGGAACGGCGGCGGTGTTGCGGTTTCGCACAGCCGATTGAACAGCTCTTCGCCGGTGCCGTCAGGCAGCTTGATGTCGCAGACCACCACGTTAATCGGCGTGCGCAGCGCGCCCAGTGCGCGCTCCACGTGACGCAGCCAGATCACCTCGGCCCCCTCCAGTTCGAGACTGGTGCACCAGAGAGCCGCCCATGAAGTCGTCGTCTTCGACCAGCGCGATGCGACTCCCCCTCAGCACGCATCCGCCTCCGGTTGTTCGGTAATCGATAGTTCTATCCAGATCCTGGTCATTGCGTCGCTGCAATCCAGCCGCCCCACCAAGGTGCGCGCAACGGTGGATTTTTTCCTGCCCCCGGCGCCCCGGCAATGGCGACCAGAACGCGCGCCTTCCCGGGCCAGCCGAGAAGGCGGTGTTCCAGGTCGGCAAGGTCAGTTTCCTTGGGCATACGCCTCCCTGCCTCAGATCAGCCGATACTGGCGCGCCTTGTTGCGCAAAAACGGCAGGCCATTGCCCATCACCTCGGCCTCGCCCGAGGCGACCGGACGCCAAACTGACAGGCCATAGGCGATTTCCGAGGGCATGTTGATGAAGCTTTCCATCGCCAGCCCGCCCTTGAAGCCGATTGCCGCGAGGGCGGCAAAGATCTCGTCCCAGTCACAGGTGCCGGCGCCGGGCGTGCCGCGGTCGCTTTCGGAAAGGTGAATGTAGCGCAGATGCTCGCGCCCGTCGAGAACGCCGTTGGCGGCGCCTTTTTCCTCGATGTTCATGTGGTAGGTGTCGAGATGTAGGAACATGTTCCCGGCCCCCACTTTCTCGATCATCGCCACGCCTTGCGCTGCGGTGTTGATCAGGTGGGTCTCGTAGCGGTTCACCGGCTCGACCCCCAACAGGATGCCTCGCTTTTTCGCATGCGCTGCCGCGGTCGAAAGCGCGCGCGCCACGTTGTCGAGTTCGGCCTCGGTCGGCGGTTCTCCGGTGCGCTCGCCGATGCCGCCATAGATCACGCCCGACAGCGCCTCGGCGCCGATCTCGGCGGTCTTGTCGATGGCGACCTTGAGATGTTCGATCGCGCCCTCGGGGTTGCGCGATGCCCAGACCCCTTCGGGCAGCCCCAGCGAGGTGGTCGCCCTGAGTCCGTGTTTCTCCAGCAGGGCGCGGCTATGGTCCGCATCGACGGCAGGCGCGTTCAGCAGCGCAATCTCGATGAAGTCCATCTTGTATTTCACCGCCGCCGCCACGGCCTTTTCTGCCCCTTCCCGGTCCCAGCTCATGGTCCACATGCTGGTGTGTACGCCAAATCCATGCATGATCAATTCCTCCGTTTCTCAAATCGTTCCCGCACGCGCCCGGCCACAAAGCGCAGGATCATCACCGCGATCAGGAACAGCCCCCAGACCGCAGTGGACAGATGCTGGTTCGCCCCCAGAAGGTTCAACCCCGAGGATAGAACCTGCAGGATCACCAGCGCCAGCACCACCGGCACAACCCGGCCGAAACCGCCGAACGGGTCCACCCCGCCCAGGAAACAGGCCAGCACTGTGACCAGCAGCAGCGCCTCGCCATGGCCGACCCGGACCGAGTTGAAACGGGTCAGCATCAGGATGCCGGCAATGGCGCAGAGCAGGCCGGAAATGGTGTAGATCAGCGTCAGCGTGCGTTGGGTGTGGACGCCCGAATAGCGCGTGGCGTCGATGTTCGAACCGATCATGTAGACCGAAAACCCGTGCCGCGTATGGCTGAGCAACACATGCATGGCGAAGGCGACCACGGCAAAGATGATCAACGGCACCGGCACCCCCAGGATGAAGCCATGCCCGATCGGTTTCAGGTAATCGGGAAAGCCGGAAATGTCGCCACCGCGGGTCAGGAACTCGCCCAGCCCGCGCAGGAAGATCATCATCGCCAGCGACACCAAGATCGGGTGCGCGCCCACATAGGCGATCACCACCCCCATGAGAAAGCCGAAGAAGGCACCCACGAGCAATGCGGCCCCGGTGCCCACCAGGAAAGCCCAGAAAGGCGCATCCACACCGCCGTAGTAGTTGAGAATTGCCGCCAGGGTCAGCCCCGAGATGTTGGCGGTGAAGATGATCGCCAGGTTCAGCCCGCCCGAGATGATCGGCGCCAGCATCGCCAGCGTCAGCAGTCCCAGAACCGGCAATTGAAAGGCCATGGAATCGAAATTCGCGGCTGACAGGAACTTGGGCGTGGCCAGCGAGAACCCGACCACCGCCAGCAGCAGAAAGGCCATGAGCCCCAGGACATCGTCGCCGTAAGTGGCGCGCAGGCGGCTCAACAGGCGGCTCATTTCCAGCCCCCCACAGGAGGGCGCACGCGGCGGGCAAACGACAGGTTCGACGCCGAGATCGCGATCAGGATGATTGCCCCCACCACCATCTTGAAGGCAAAGGGCGAGACCCCCATCAGGTTCAGCCCGTTCTGGGTGAGCGCCACGATCATCACCCCCAGCACGCAGCCCAGCACCGAGCCGCGCCCGCCGCCCAGACGCGCGCCCCCCAGCACCACCGCCGCCAGCACGTCCAGTTCGCGCCCGATCAGCGCGTTGGGCACCACTTCCTGCACGATGTTCACCTGCATCAACCCACCGATCCCGGCCATCATCCCCATCCAGCCGAAGGCCAGGAACTGCATCAGCGCGATATTGATGCCCAGCCGGCGCGCGCCTTCCGGGTTGTCGCCAAAGGCATAGAGCTGGCGTCCCAGCGTGGTGCGGTTGATCAACAGCCAGGTCGCGGCCAGGCAGAGGACCATGACCGCCACCGGCAGTGTCAGCTCGGCCCAGGTTCCGTTCGCGGTCTGATGTTCGAAGATGATGATCCGGTCCACCCACCAGTCGGGCAGGTTGTAGAGAAACCGACCCGAGGTAAAGAACATCAGCAATCCGAAAAAGGCGTTGAAGGTGGCGATGGTGACAACGATGGTGATGATGCGGAAATGGTGGATCAGGGTGGCATTGACAAAGCCCAACGCGATACCCAGCGCCCCGGCCACGACAAAGCCGATCGCCCAGTTGCCGCCGCCCAGTGCCTCGAACACATAGACCGCCACATACTGCACGACCGAGGCCGCCACCGCGAAGGAAATGTCTATGCCCCCCGCGATCAGCACCACCAACAGCCCGGCCGCCCAGATCAGATTGACGGCAGTGTTGTTCAGAAGCGACGTGAAGTTCACCAAGGTAAAGAAGCTGTCCGAGGCCAGGCTCAGGAACAGAACGATCGCCAGCACCACCAGCAAAAGGCGGGCTTCGGTCGGATAGTCGCGCAAGAATGCCTTAACCATAAACCGCGGCCTCCAGTTCCTTGAGCGTGACCTTGCGCGGGTCGTATTCGCCCCGAATGCGGCCACCAGCCATGTGCAGCACCCGGTCGGCGTTGAAATAGACCTCGGGCACCTCGTCCGAGATCATCAGGATCGCCAGCCCCTTTTCGGCCAGGACGCGGATGATGCGGAAAATGCCGGCGCGTGCGCCCACATCCACGCCCACGGTCGGGCTGTCGAGGATCAGCACCCGCGGGTTGGTGGCCAGCCATTTGGCCAGGACCACCCGCTGCTGGTTGCCCCCTGAAAGGGTCGAAACCGGATCACCGGGCTGGCCGGCCTTGATCGAAAGCTCGCGCAGCCAGTGTTCGACGCGCCCGGCCTTTTCGGTGGGCGAAATCAGTCCCGTGCGCCTGGAAATGCGCGACAGGATCGGCAGCACGATGTTGTCAGCAATCGCCTGCGGCTGCACCAGCCCCAGCGACAAGCGATCTTCAGAGACATAGGCGATGCCTTCAGCCACCGCATCGCGGTTCGAGCGCAGGTGCAACGCGCGTCCCAACAGGCGAATGGCGCCGGTATCGGGCCGGGTCATGCCGAAAAGCGCGTGCCCCAGCTCGCTGCGCCCGGCCCCGATCAGGCCAGTCAGGCCGACGACTTCACCCTTGTGGACGGTGAGGCTCACATCCTCGAATTCACCATGGCGGCTCAGCCCCTCGACCTCCAATACGGCAGGCGCGCCGGTCATGTCGCGCGCCGCCACCTCGGCGCCGAACGTCTTGCCGGTCATCAACTCGGTCAGGCGCGATTGCGTCATGCCCTCGGCCTCGAATACGCCGACCAGCTTGCCGTCGCGCAGCACCGTGACCCGGTCGGCGATGTCCAGAACCTCGGCCAGCCGGTGGCTGACAAACACCACCGAAACCCCGCGCGCCGCCAGCTTGCGGACCACCCCCAGCAGGCTGTCGGTTTCCGATTGCGTCAGCGAGGCGGTCGGTTCGTCCATGAAGATCAGCTTTGCGTCGCTGATCAGCGCGCGCGCAATCGCCACGATCTGTCGCTGGGCAATCGGCAGGGTATTGAGCCGCGCATCCAGGTCGATATCCTCGCCCAGCGTTTCAAGAATCGCTGCCGATCGTGCGCGCAGGCTGCGGTAACTGACCAGCCGGGGCAGGTTGCCCAGGAGCGTCTCGAACGCGATGTTCTCGGCCACGCTCATTTCGGGAAACAGTGCCAGGTCCTGCCAGATCACGGCAATGCCGTTCTGGCGCGCGATATTGGGCGTGACCGAGGCGACGCGCCGACCGAAAAACGCCATTTCGACGCCGAGTTCGGGCGTATAGACCCCGGTGATGATCTTGATCAGCGTGGATTTGCCACAGCCGTTTTCCCCGGCCAGACAGTGCACTTCGCCGGGCATGACCTCGAAATCCACGTCATCCAAAGCATGCACGCCGCCGAATACCTTGGAGACGTGGCGAAATGAAATCGCCGGGGTCAGGGCTGCACCGGGGGTGTCAAGAGCCATGGGCGTTTATTCCAGATTGGTGTGGTTGGCCCGCATATCCTCGGCCGTGATGCCAAGGCGCGCCATCAGCTTGAGGATCATCACCTCAAACAGCACAAACAGCGCGCCTTCGTAGAGCGAGCCCATGGGCAGCACGGATGTGCGCGCTTCGCCCTGGTCGTCGGCCATGGTCTGGGCCGGCAGGTGCAAAACGTAATCGGCCAGCGCGGCGCCGCGGCTGTCGGGTTGGGCAGTGATGAAAACGATGTCGGCGCCTGCATCGCGCGCCACCTGCATCAACGCCACCCCGGTCGAAATCTCGCCCGGCCCGATGGTGACCAGAAACAGATCGCCCGGCCCCACCGGCGGCGTGGTCATGTCGCCTTCCACATGGGTATCCAGCCCCATGTGATATAGCCGCATGGCAAACCCCATGATCTGCAGCTTTTCGCGTCCGCCGGCAAACACCACGATGCGTTTTGCGGAGGCGATCATCGAGGCCGCCCTGTCGACGGCGGCGTCATCCAACCGCTCGAAGACCCCGGCTAATTCGTTCAGTGCCTGCCTGTAAAGTGACGACATCCGTCCGCCCGCCCGTTTTCAGAAAATCCGATCCCCGTGAGGGGAGGCGAGAAAGGCCACGGTATCGCGTAGCCTTTCCCCTTGTCATGTATTGATCACAGACCTAGGTCGGCCAGTTCGTCAACCGTATCTTTGTTGATCGGGATGAGGTTGTCGGTGATGATGTTGTGCGTGGCCATATCCGGATGCACTTCGCCCAGACCCTCGATGGTCATGCCGTCGGTGATCGGGGTGCCCTCTGCCAGCATCTTGCCGATGCGCACGAACACCCGCCCGGCTTCGGCCGGGTTCCACATGAACCCGCCAAGAATAGCACCGGACTTGACCAACTTGCGCCCCTGTCCCGGCGAGAACGGTCCGAGCACGAAGAACTTGCCGATCATGCGCCGTTCCTCGATGGCCCGTCCGGCGCCGATCGGTCCCTGGCTGCCAAAGGCCAGAATACCCTTGAGGTTCGGGTGCGCCGCCATCAGGTCAAGCGTTGTCTTGCGGCTGTCATCGACGCTTTCGGCCACGCCATAGCGCTCGCCGATCAGGGCCATTCCCGGGTATTTGTCCTTCAGATAAGCAATCGCTGCATCCGCCCAGGCATTGTGCAGCGGCACTGTGAGCGAACCGACGAACACCGCATATTCGCCCTTGCCGCCCATCGCCTGGGCCAGCAATTCGGCGTGGGTTTCGCCAAAGCCCTTGACCGAGGCCAACTCAAAATCCCAGTCCTTGTTCTGAATGCCCGGCCCTTCGTGCGAAACCACCTTGATACCTGCAGCGCGCGCCTTGGCCAGAACCGGCTCCAGCGCCGCCTCGTCATTGGGCACGACGCCAATCACATCGACACCCTTGGCAATAAGGTCCTCGATCGCACGCACCTGCAACGCCGGGTCCGCACTGGTCGGGCCGATCATCGTCGCGTCAACCCCAAGCTGGGCGCCGGTTTCCTTGATGCCAGTTTCCATGGCATTGAACCAAGGGATGCCGCCAATTTTCACGACGATTCCCATCGTCGGCTTGTCCTGTGCCTGCGCGCCAAACGCGAACGCAACTGCGAGCGCGGCACCGGCCAGAACGGTCGAAAACTTTTTCATCATGTCCTCCCAAAGACGTGACCGGGGTATCCGGTCGTTTGCACAAACGATTGTGCAGTTTGTGAAACAAAATCTGCCAAGTCGCTCCGCCATGCTTGGATGGACCGACGAGATCGCGGGATTCGGTTTGCACAATCGATATTGCGCATCGCATCAAAAAACCGCAAACTAGTCAAGACTAAACATTTACCAAATGTCAGGAAGCAATCGAACACATGCCTCGCAAGAAGCAGAAACCCACGATCTACGACATTGCCGAGGTCAGCGGCGCATCGCCTTCGACGGTGAGCTCGGTACTCAATGGCAGTTGGAAAAACCGCCGCATCCGCGCCGACACGGCCCAGCGCATCCGCGAGATTGCCGCCAGCCAGGGCTATTCGGCAAACCTGCAGGCCCGAGGTCTGCGCAAGGCGAAATCCGGGTTGGTGGGGATGATCCTGCCGGTGCATGACAACCGGTTCTTTTCCTCGATCAGCCAGAGCTTCGAAGCCAATGCGCGCGAACGCGACCTATGCCCGGTGATCGCCTCGACGCTCCGCGACCCCCAGGAAGAAATCCGCACGGTCGAGACCCTGATTTCCTATGCGGTCGAGGCCGTGTTCATCGTCGGCGCCACCGATCCAGAGGCGCTGCACCGCATCTGTTCCGCGGCGAATGTGGCGCATATCTTTGTCGATCTGCCCGGCCCCGACGCACCTTCGGTGGTGTCGGACAATATCCACGGCGCCCGTTTGCTGACCCAGACCATCCTCGACGAAATGCCTGCCGACAAGGGCCAGGCCCGCCCCTATTTTATCGGCGGTGTGGCCGATGATTATGCCACCAGCCGGCGTATCGAGGCCTTTCGCAGTGTGGTCATGGAAACCCTGGGCGGGATGGAGGACGACCAGATCATCGCCTGCGGCTATGCGCCAGGGCGCGCGGCGCGCGAAATCGCCGCCCTTTGCGACCGGATGGGCCGGCTGCCGGAAGGGTTGTTCGTCAATTCACTCACCGCCTTTGAGGGGGTGCTCGGCCATTTCGTAACCCTGCCGCACGAAGCTTTCGATGGCAGCGTTATCGGCTGCTATGACTATGACCCGTTCGGCGCCTTTCTGCGCTTTCCGGTGCACATGATGCGGCAGAATTCAGACGCCTTGATCAGCGCCGCTTTCGCACAATTCGACACCGGCGACTTCAGCCCGCGCCTGATCATGATCAAGCCCGACCTGATCGCCCCGCGCACTATTTATCGCGGCCGTTTCGTGGAATTCGGCTAACCGGCCAGCTGGAGACGCACATCAATGACTTCATCGCGGCATACAATGACGCGCGCCGCCTGAAGACACTGCAAGGCCTGACGCCCTACGAATACATCTGCAAAATCTGGACATCGGAGCCAGATCGCTTCACTGTCGATCCAACCCACCACACTCCGGGACCAAACACCTAGGGCGTGTCGCGTCGGATCGGATTCGGGCTTCCCAGCCTTGATGATTTGTGATTCCATGTTTTTCAAGGAACAACATGGAGGCGAATATGGGCAAACCTCATCCTATTGCGTTGCGTGAGAGGGCGGTTGGCTATGTGGAGGCCGGCCACAGCCATCGCGCGGCCGCGGCACTGGTCAGGGCGGTTTCAGGTTTCGGTGAAGTTCGTGAATGATATGGTGCGGCTGAAGCGCGATCCCGGGTCGCTGGCGGCCAGACCGCAAGGCAATCCGGGAATTGGCAAGCTGACGCCCTACGCCGGTTGGGTGCGCGACCGGATCGACAGCAAGGGCGATCTGACGCTGGACGAACTGGTGATCCTCTTGCGCTATACGAGGGCTCCGCGCGCGACGCGCTTGCCCAACCCGAAACCGACGACTATCAACCCCGCAGACTCTCGTTATGAATGAGGGACCACCGGGGGGCAGGTCACTTTTAATCTTCGATCAGATCAACGGCTTCCTGTGCTGTCTCGACAAAATGAAACAGCTGCAGATCTTCGGCCGAAATCGTGCCTGCTTCTGCCAGAGCGTCCCAATTGATGATCTTTCGCCAGAATTCTTCCCCGAACAACAGGAACGGTACCGGTTCCATTCGTTTTGTCTGGATCAGGGTCAGCGTTTCAAACATCTCGTCCATGGTGCCAAACCCGCCCGGAAACACGACAACAGCCTTGGCCCGCATCAGGAAATGCATCTTGCGAATGGCGAAATAGTGAAAATTGAAACACAGTTCCGGCGTTACATATTGATTTGGAGCCTGTTCATGGGGAAGCACGATATTCAAGCCTATAGACCTTCCTCCGACATCCGCAGCGCCTCGGTTCGCGGCCTCCATCACCCCTGGGCCACCGCCAGACATGATGACATTTTCCCGCCCGCCGGATTGCATGCTTCTCAGGGTTACCAGGCGGGCGAATTCACGTGCTTCGTCGTAATACCTTGAAAGAGCCGCAAGTGTCTCTGTGCGCGCTTCATGCTTTTTCTCGGGCTCTGGAATCCGTGCGCCGCCAAACAAGACTATGGTCGATTCTATGTTCTGTTCCGTCATCAGCATTTCCGGTTTCAGCAGTTCCAACTGCAGTCGAACCGGACGCAACTCTTCGCGGCACATAAAGTCGTCATCGGTAAAGGCCAGCCGATAGGACGGGGAACGCGTTTGTGGCGTATCCGGAATTTCGCGAACGGTTTTAACATCTTCGCGTGCATGCCGAAACGCGTGGCGGCGGCTGTCACTTGTCATGATTATCCTCTTGATTAGATCGCATTGCTTCAAAGATCACATGCGTCTATAGCCTTTCGAAGGGCAATGCCAGACATGTAATCGCGACAACAGCAGGATCCACATCATGCAAAAAAGCCAGTTAGAAAGCGCCATTGAAGCGGCCTGGGAGGCCCGGGAAACGATCACGCCAGCCACAACCGGCGAGGTTCGGGAAGCCATTGAGGAAACCCTCAACGCATTGGATAGCGGTCAATTGCGTGTTGCGGAAAGGCTGGACAACGGCACCTGGCACGTCAATCAGTGGGCAAAGAAGGCCGTACTCCTCGGCTTTCGGCTGAAAGACATGGAGCTGCAATCCGGCGGCCCGCAAAATGGTGGCTGGTGGGATAAGGTCGACAGCAAATTCAAGGGATGGGGGGATAACCAGTGGCGTGCCGCAGGTTTTCGTGCGGTCCCGACGGCGGTTGTACGCCACTCGGCCTATATTGCGCCGGGTGTTGTTTTAATGCCTTCCTTTGTAAATCTGGGTGCGAATATTGGCGAAGGCACCATGGTCGATACATGGGCAACTGTCGGCAGTTGTGCCCAGATCGGTAAAAATGTGCATTTGTCTGGTGGCGTAGGGATAGGTGGCGTCCTCGAACCAATGCAGGCCGGACCGACAATCATTGAAGACAACTGTTTCATTGGCGCGCGAAGCGAGGTCGTCGAGGGCTGCATCATCCGTGAAGGTTCTGTCCTGGGAATGGGGGTATTCATTGGCCAATCGACCAAGATCGTTGACCGTGAAACGGGTGAGGTGATGTACGGCGAGGTACCACCCTTTTCGGTCGTTGTGGCCGGAAACATGCCAACCAGGAACAATATCAGTCTCTATTGTGCCGTTATTGTTAAAAGGGTTGATGCCCGCACACGCTCCAAGACCGGCATTAACGAGTTGCTCCGTGACTGATCAGAGCAAGCCAAAGCGAAAAGAAATATCGCGCCAGAAGGCATTTACCCTTTTGGTGCAGGTTGGCCGAAAGAGTGGTGACGGCCTGCCCAAGGGGGCAACCGGTGCTGCGCTGATGGTTTATGCCAGCGGAGTAGACGAAGCCGAAGCAGTACGCGAAACTGTCGCCGTCCTGAAACAGGCCGGGCTGGCCCCTCTGGATGTCACCGGCTATGGCACCTTGGCGGAACGTGAAAAAGAAGGTCACGATATATCCGAAGATGAACGCGCCCTCATGCAGCGATCTGTAGACGAAAACGCCGTGATCATTGCGCAAATGACTCCGTTCTTCGAGGACTGAATGGCAACAGTTTTCCTTGATCTGGATGGAACGCTGGTTGACCCGAAACCCGGCATCACGCAGTCCGTCCAATACACATTACAGCAACTGGGTTTGCCAACCCCGCATGCAGATGATCTGGAATGGGTTATTGGCCCGGCATTGGTCGAATCCTTTCGCAGCCTCGGAGCGAAAAATCCTGCAAAAGCGATGGAAATTTATCGTGCACGCTATTCGGATTTTGGCCTGTTTCAGGCTCGGCTCTACACTGGAATTTCAGGCGTGTTAGAGACACTTTTCAACCTGGATTGCCAACTATGCCTAGCCACCGCAAAACCGCATGTCTACGCGCGCAGGATCACCGCCCATTTCGGAGTTTCCCGTTTCCTGGAACACGAATTCGGGCCGGAACTTGACGGAACCCGCAGCAACAAAGGCACCCTTCTGGTTCATGCACTCAACCGATTACAGGTTTTGCCGGAAAACAGCGTAATGGTGGGGGACCGCTGCTATGATGTAGATGCAGCAACGCAGGTCGGGATGCGCTCAATCGGCGTCCAATGGGGGTATGGAACACCGGAAGAACTGTCTGGCGCCACCGTCGTTTGTCCCCACCCCAAAGCCTTGGTTCAGCAGATTAGAGACTTACTCGATATTTGAGCCAAACCATTTTCGATAGATTTTGTCATAGGTTCCGTTTTCGCGCAGATTCAACAGGCTTCGGTTTACAGGTTCCGCCAAATTACTCCCGGTTGGCAACGCTATCCCATAGTTCTCACGGCGAAAGACAGAGCCGACAAGCTGCGCTGTATCCTTGCCTTTCGTATTTACATAGTAAGCCAGCACCGGCGCATCAAAAACAACGGCATCCAGCCTTCCCTTTTCAAAATCTGCCAGCATGGCATCCAATGTTCCATAGCCCTTATACTTCAAATCCCGCAATTCCAGGTAGTTGGCAGCGGTCGATCCGGACGTGGTTCCTACCCGCTTACCGTAAAGATCATTGATTGAATGCACAGATCCCTGGATAGCATTCACCGTGAGTGTTGCCGTAATCTTTGCCACGAAAACCGAGACCAGAAACAAGGACGAAACCACCAGGAAAACTGCAAAGAAGCGGCCAAAGCGTGATTGTGGAACCCGTTCTTCAAAACCGCCATTTACAACCAGATTCAGGGCCCACCAGAACGCGGGAAACAAGGCTTTTCTGGCGGGCTTGTTGAAGTACGGCTGCTTGCCGCGCTCAAAAAACCACATCAGCATACCGCCGCCGAAAAGCATTGCAAAAGCCAGAGCAATCGCGATCAGCAAATCCTTCGAAAGGAGCGCCTGTAGCAGCGGAGACCCGGAAGAACCATCCGATGGAATCATGATTTGCAGGCCAGATTCAAAAATCGGTTGTGTAAAATCCAACCGCATTTCGCGCTCTGACGTAATCGAGATATTGGCAACCGCGGCATCGACTTTTCCCGCGGCAACCGCATCAAGCATTTGCCCGAAATCAGCCATTAATTCTATTGATGTTTTCAGGCCCATATCTTTGGACAATGCGTTCCAAAGATCCGGAGCAAAGCCGACCAGCTTCCCATCTTGCTGCATGGCAAACGGTGGGCGTTCCACCGTCACAATACGCAGTTCCTGCGCTGCGGCAATTCCGGAAAGAAAACAAAGGGCAATCCCCCAAAGGAGAGAAAAATTTCGCATGTCATCCCCATGTCCAGCGAAAACAGATTCGCGCCTCAATTGTTCTTACGCCACCCTTTCATGGGACCGCAACAGGTTGAAACCCTTCGGGCCAAAAAGTCACAGCAAGAAATTCTCCGCCTGTGCCAATCCATTTACGCTGCATCAGCAGATCGGAGCACCCTGGTTTCATGTTTCCGTAGCGTCCTTCGAACGGCCGGGCTGTATCCCAGACCTGTTTCCAGATCGAGTTCAGGAAAAATGGTGCGGATTTCCTGAAGGATTTCGTTTTCAAAACTGTGCAATGTCTGCGGACCGGGTAAAAAGCTCTCTGTCGCCAGGTCATTGGAAAAAACAACTTGATGGCGGTCAAACAGAATGTGGACATAATCGACAACGCCACCTTCCCTGATGCAAACATCCCGCCCGTCAACCAGATCCTTGGCCGCAATCAATACCTCACCCTCTCCGAACAACAATTCGGCATAGCTGTTGCTGACCAGAACGCGGTGCTGCGGAGAAACCCATATGTCTCTGTGCCTGCCAAAAACGCCCCTGGAAATGTGAACCGGGGCGAAATTTCCAAATGCGGAAACACTCTTGCGGCCAATCCAGCGTACGGGTTGTGGCCCGTCGTCATAGGTGATGACCAAGTCTCCCGGAACGAGCTGTTCAACTGGTTTTTCCCCATCAGGCGTCCGGATCATCGTCCCGGCAACAAAACATGGAATGGTGTTGACGGTGACAAAGCCAACGTCCGTTAGCCCGGTGCTGCTCTCTATGCCATAGGTAAAACTTACCTCTTCTATATCTGCATCCGTGGAAACGGTGAACGTTCCGTCGGCATTCAGTGTTACCATCTGCCCGGTTGCAAGCGTTACGGTGTCGCCGGCTACAACCGCCTGACCGTTGATATGGGTAACAGTAATGGCCCCGCCAGTAGAGTTGATGTCATTGGCCAGAACATCCAGATCGTGTGTGCCGTTCTGCACCAGATCAATATGATCCGTCAGGGCAACCAAGGTAGTTTGAACGCTGTCCCCTGCGATCAAAAGGTTTGAATCATAGAGTGAATCCGCAACATCAGCGATTCCAATACGCAATGAATTCACCGTGCCAACCGTAACCGGAATGGTCATTGTCAATGTGATCGTATACCCGTCCATCTCTGTATTCACCTGATCGGCTGTATTGTCGTTGAACAGGTTAATATTGCTGGAGGGGTTGATATTGTTCACACTGGCGATACCAGAGCCTGCTTCCAGAGGAACTTCTGTTCCGTTGATCCAGACGCCGATTGAATCTGTGTATTGCGAGAAAAACTCGGGGTATTCTTCGCTCGACAATACAAACTGCATTGTCAGCGTATCCCCGGTTGGTATGAAATCGACATCAAGGATGGATGCGTCATGGGTATCCCGGCCAACCAGTGCATTGAATGCGGGGTCATTGTCGACCCCGGAAGTGTTGGTCGTTGTATTGGTACGATGGTTTGCGTCGCCAAAGGAATTTGTAAAATCTCGCGCTTTGCCCGTTGACAGAATGACGCCTGTATCACCCGGCGTCACCTCTGGTGATATTGCATCACCGTTGCTGTAAATGCCCGATGAACGGTTGTCGCCGGTATAGCTGGCATTGACGACGGTAACGCCGTCGCCAAATATTGCCTGCGCCATTTGTAGCGCAGACGCTCCCGTATTGATAGGAAGCTCGGAAGCTGCAACCATGCCTGCCCACTCATCTTTGGAGGCATGGCAAACGCACGCAAAAAACTGCGCTCAAGAACATTTCCGAACCAACGGACCTGTTGTGTACTATTTACTGCTCGCTCGGGCCTTTGCGGCCCTTTGCCCTGCCTCGGGTCTGTATTATTTGTAACAATCATACAAACTTTGACGATTATGTTAACTATTTTTTTACCTTTGTAGTCCGAACCGCGTGATTTTTGTCACCTTTGGGTTGAGTGCAGGATTGCAGCCTATGAACCTAAGCGCTATCGCTGCTGCAACAAAGGAGACATTGCCGTGGGAACCCCCGTTGATCCAGTGAAACTAACTGCAAACCTCATTCGCTGCCCTTCAGTCACCCCCAATGAAGGGGGAGCCTTGCGCCTGATGGAAAACCTGTTGTCTGACGCTGGCTTTGCCTGCACCCGTGTGGATCGCGGCAAGGTATCGAACCTGTTTGCCCGCTGGGGCAGGCAGGGCAACGGCAAAACCTTCGGGTTCAACGGCCACACCGATGTGGTGCCTGTCGGGGACGAAGCCGCCTGGACCCGGGGGCCGTTCAGTGGCGACATTGTGGATGGTTGGCTCTGGGGGCGCGGCGCAACCGATATGAAATCCGGCGTGGCCGCCTTTGCCGCCGCCGCGATTGATTTCGTGCGAGACACACCGCCGGACGGGTCCATCGTGATGGCGATCACCGGTGATGAGGAGGGCGACGCGGTGGACGGCACGGTGGCGCTGCTGGACTGGATGCAGGCGAACGGCGAGCGGATGGATGCCTGTCTGGTGGGCGAGCCGACCTGCCCAAACGTGATGGGCGAGATGATGAAGATCGGGCGGCGCGGTTCGATGACCGCCTATTTCACGGTGCGTGGCAAACAGGGCCATTCCGCCTATCCCCACCGCGCCAACAACCCGCTGCCGGCAATGGCACGGCTGATCGACCGGCTGGCGGGGTATGAACTGGATCAGGGGACAGATCATTTCGATGCCTCGACGCTGGCCGTGACCACGATCGACACCGGCAATCCGGCCAACAACGTGATCCCTGCGGAAACCCGCGCGACGGTGAATATCCGCTTCAATGATACCCATAGCTCGGACAGCCTGACCGAATGGTTGCGGGCCGAGGCCGACAAGGTGGCAGCGGACTTCGGCGTGGAAATCGCGATGACGACGCAGGTGTCGGGCGAAAGTTTCATCACCCCGCCCGGTGATTTGTCCGATCTGGTGGCGGCGGCGGTTCAGGCCGAAACGGGGGTTACGCCCGAGCTGTCCACTTCGGGCGGCACGTCGGATGCGCGGTTTGTCAAAAACCACTGTCCGGTGGTCGAATTCGGGCTGGTCGGCAAGACCATGCATCAGGTGGATGAACGGGTCGAGGTGGCACAGATCGAACAGTTGAAATCCATCTACATCCGGATTCTGCGTGACTATTTCGAGTAAATATCTGTCGCGTCTGGTGGTGATGGTAAAAGAACCCCGTGCCGGACGGGTGAAAACACGGCTGGGGCGTGACATCGGCATGGTCCCCGCCGCATGGTGGTTTCGTCATTCGGTGCACCGCTTGTTGCGCAATGTGACTGACCCGCGCTGGGATCTTCTGCTGGCAGTTTCGCCAGATGCGGAAGGGCTGCGCAGCCGCGTCTGGCCCGCACATCTGCAACGCATCCCGCAGGGGCGCGGTGATCTGGGGCAACGTATGGCCCGCCTGCTGGCCCTGCCGCAAAAGGGACCGGTAGTGGTTATCGGTGGTGATATTCCGGAGGTGCGGCGGCACCATATCGCCGATGCTTTTGCCAAATTGGGCAGGAACAGAGCCGTATTCGGCCCCGCCACCGATGGCGGTTATTGGCTGGTTGGCCTGAAACGCACCACCCCGCCGCCGCGCGAACTGTTCAAGGGTGTGCGCTGGTCCACCGAACACGCGCTGGCAGATACTCTGGCGACAATGCCCGGCTACGACCCTGCCTTTGTGGCTACCTTGCAGGATGTGGACACCACAAATGACCTGCCAAAGATTGCCCCATGACGCCGTCGCTTGGCCGTGATAGTCACGCGATATGAAACGTATCCCTACAAAAGAGGAAATCCTGCAATGGATCTCCGAAAACCCGACCCAAACAAGCAAACGCGACATCGCCCGTGCCTTTGGCATCAAGGGGGCAGCGCGCATTGATCTCAAGCGCATACTGAAAGAATTGGAGGCCAGCGGGCATCTGGAGAAGCGCCGCAAGAGTCTGCATGCCCCCGAAACCTTGCCACCGGTCAGTGTGTTGATCGTCGCTTCAACCACGCAGGATGGCGATCTTGTTGCCAAGCCCGTGGATTGGCATGGTGAAGATCCACACCCCAGAATCCGTTTGGTAGAACGCGATGGCCAGCCGGCACTGGGCGAAGGCGATCGGATCCTGGCCCGCCTCACCCGCCTCAAGGGCGACAGTGAATTCCAGTATGAAGCACGCCTGATCCGCCGTATAGACCGCACAAAACGCAAGGTGCTTGGCATTTTCCGCAAGTTTTCAGAAGGCGGCCGCATTCTGCCGATCGAGAAGGGAAGCGACCGCGAATGGGTTGTGCCAACGCGCGAAACCGGTGATGCGCGCGATGGTGAACTGGTCGAAGCAGAACAGATCGGCCCACGGTCGCGCATGGGGCTGCCCGTGGCACGTATCGTGGCGCGGCTGGGTGATCCGACCGCACCCAAGGCAATTTCCCTGATTGCCATCCATGAACACGGTATTCCCGACGAATTTCCAGCTGATGTTCTGAAAGAGGCCGCGCACGCCAAACCTGCCCCGCTCAATGGGCGCGAGGATTTGCGCGCGCTGCCGCTTATCACCATTGATCCATCGGATGCGCGCGATCACGATGATGCCTGCTATGCCGAACCGGACACTGATCCCAAAAATCCTGGCGGCCATATCATATGGGTGGCAATTGCAGACGTTGCCTATTACGTGCGCCCGGATTCAGCAATTGACCGCGAAGCCTATCGACGCGGCAATTCCACCTATTTCCCGGATCGCGTTGTACCAATGTTGCCCGAACGGCTGTCCGCAGATCTGTGCAGCCTGCACGAAGGTGCCGAACGCCCTTGTATCAGCGTACGCATGGTAATTGATGCTGCGGGCAATCTGACTTCTCACCAGTTCTTTCGGGCAATGATGAAATCCCGGGCTTCGTTGCATTACCAAGAAGTGCAGAACGCTATTGATGGGCAACCAAACAGTAAGACTTCGGCTTTGTTAGAGCCAGTTTTGCAACCCCTTTATGCCGCCTGGCACACGGCCCTGAAAGCACGATCGCGCCGCCAGCCACTGGATCTCGATCTTCCGGAACGCAAGATCGTACTGGATAAGGATGGCAAAGTCGTATCCATCGAGTTTCGCGAAAGGCTTGACGCTCACCGCCTGATCGAAGAGTTCATGATACTGGCCAACGTTGCTGCTGCCGAGGATTTGAAGAAACATCACAGCCCTCTTCTTTATCGTGTCCACGAAGAACCATCTCCGGAAAAACTGGAGGCTTTGCGTGAAATTGCGCAGGAATCGGGCCTGAACCTGGCCAAAGGCCAAGTGCTGCATACCCGCCATCTGAATCGTCTGCTTTCCCAGGCCGAGGGCACAGAGAATGACGAACTGATCAATATTGCCACCCTTCGGTCAATGACCCAGGCCTATTACCACCCGGAAAATTTCGGGCATTTCGGTTTGGCTCTGAAATCATACGCGCATTTCACGTCACCCATTCGGCGCTATGCCGATCTGATTGTGCACAGGGCCCTGATCCAGGCCCATCACTGGGGCAAGGACGGACTGACACCCGGCATGATTGAACGCCTGCCGGAAATTGCACAGCATATTTCGGAAACCGAGCGCCGCTCGATGGCTGCCGAGCGTGATACAACTGATCGCTATATGGCCGCTTATCTGTCAGACCGTATCGGCAGCGAATTTAAGGGCCGTATTGCAGGTGTGGCCCGCTTTGGCATTTTTGTAAAACTTGATGAGACCGGGGCCGACGGGCTTGTTCCGGTGCGTTCACTTGGGCATGAGTACTTTCGTTATGACCCGGATGAGCAATCCCTGACCGGAGAAGAGACCGGCCTGAAGCTCACGCTTGGTCAACGGGTGACGGTGCGTCTGGCCGAGGCTGTACCTCTCACCGGCGGGCTGGTTCTGGATCTGCTCGAAGTCGAGGGAAAACCGCTTCCCAAAGGGCGCAAATCAAAATACCGCAAAGGTGGGTCGCGCGAGCGTAAACCCGGCCGAACCCGCGCTAAAAAAGCTGCTGCAAAGAAAAAAGTGGCGCGCAAGCGTAAATAGAAACGGCCCTGCCAAAAGTGGCGGGCCCGCTTGCGCAATGATTTTGGATGACCCGGTACTAACAGACCTTCCTGCGGCGCCGAACGGCACCCAGCCCACCAAGACCAGCCAAGAGCAGGAACGCCGAAGCCGGAAGCGGGACCGGAGCAGGCAGCGCCGAAAGGCTGTAATCAATGAAAAGCGACACCCGCAGATTATCAAACCGGCCGTTGTTGACGGACAGATTGTAACCAATGATCCAATCATCAGTCAGGTCCGACAGATCAAGGGCACTCAGTACGGATATATCCGAGATGCTGCCGTAAGAATGGCCCGTATTACGGAGCGTTCGTGAAGTCGGTGTCGCACTATTGGTGTAGGTCGAGCTTGCCAATGTGCTATCAGTCAGATGTGTAGACCCGAAAGAAACACTGGCGGAATCCACAGTGTGATCGCCGTCTGTTATGCGGAATTCAGTACCATAAACAGGCGTGCTTACGGGATGAGAGGTATCATGCCAGCAGCTAAGGGCATTGAAAGGGCCGCAAGATGTGTAATAGCCGCTATAAACCATATGTGTTTCATAATAGGCAAGATAGGTTGATGTCGTCGTATGGTTCCCACTCGTATCCAGCGAAGAATAGCCCGTAAGACGAACACTCGCAGAATTGATCTGCACGGCGTTCCCTGAAGAGGCCTGAAAATCCACAAAGCTGTTGAGATCAAAAGAACCGTGGCGGGTCGAAGGCCCAACCATCGGAATCGCAGGATTGTAGAAATCATCAAATGTATAACTGGCTGCGTTTGCTGCTCCACAAATCATTACAGATGTTGTGAGTATTACAGATCTGAGCATCTAGGGGGACCTTTCCGGCAATTCTTACAGCCGCGTTTTGAAATAATGTCGCTATTCGAATACCGCGAAGCGTAACCGGCTGGCTATAACCCGTTTGAGGTAAAATCGCCCAAACCTTGAAAAAAC